>Ga0131853_10003729_pt1 | contig 27383 bp, 11 predicted proteins | sample TergutLab28metaG_FD_92764 | JGI IMG/M metagenome (GOLD analysis project Ga0131853, IMG submission 92764) | Labiotermes labralis P1 segment gut microbial communities from Petit-Saut dam, French Guiana - Lab288 P1 (version 2) (version 2) | ecosystem: Host-associated > Arthropoda: Insects >...
CTGGGGAGACCTAGGCGTAGATGGGTGGATAATATTAGGATGGATCTCCAGGAGGTGGGATGTGGGTATACGGACTGGATTGGGCTGGCCCAGGATAGGGACAAGTGGCGGATGCTTGTGAGTGAGGTAATGAACCTTCGGGTTCCATGAAATGCGGGGAATTTTTTGACTAACTGCAAACCAGTTAGCTTCTCAAGTAGGACTCTGCACCATGGAGTAAGTAAGTAAGTAATTAAGTAAGTAATGACCAATGTGGTCTTTACGACTGTAGTGGAAAGAGAATTGAAATAGAGTTCGAATATACTTTTTCAGTTTTATGCTTATGGTTCCGTGCATCGTTGATCTATATTAATAATTGTCCAACAATACGCAACACAAAGTAGTCTATTATTCTGCAAGTTCACCCTGCATGTTTCGGGTGTCAAACTCACCCATCATCAGGAGTACACAAAACTCTTAACTACAGCCTCCGCTCCTGGCCACGTTAGAGGGAGGTAGCTGCACAAATTTTTACCAGTACCGGAGGCTGTAGTTACAGTTTTGTGTACTCCTGATGATGGGTGTGATTGACACCCGAAACATGCAGAGTGAACTTGCAGAATAATAAATAGACTACTTTGTGTTGCATCTCGTTTGACAATTATTAATATAAAATGTTTAAAATATTTTAAAATAATCACTTTGTACATATTTAAGTAATTGTTAATATGTTTTAATTTGTAAAATAACAAGAACGAACTAATATAAATTATTCTCTCGGGTTGTTTTCTTTACCTGAACTCTTTTCAGCCTAACAGGGAAATTACGATACCGGAAATTTACGGTATGACAGAGACGAATGTTAAAAATTAGATATTATGTATTCCCTCCTGTAAATTCCTGAATTACAAGATATTATTGATTTGACTGAATTTTAAATAGCAGTATTAATGCAGCAAAACAAATTTAGAATATATGCACACTTCCATTTCTATCGCGCACAATGTATGGTTTAGGCCCCTACCCCTAGGTATAACCTTCAGACCGAGCAAATTCCTTCTAACGAGTTGGTTAACTTTGAGTCCGCTGTTTAGTGCAGACTTTGGTGTTGTTCCGAGTTACTGTTTACTTTACATTTCCCACCCCCTTCTGTCCACTGAAGTCTCCACACTGCAGCCACAGTCCTTCTAGCAACTAACAATGACGGATTTTCCTGCCCTCAGTTCAAATCGCACAACTCCAAAGTTTTTATCCTCTTAATGCAGTTCATGATCACGAAAAAAGACTGAGCACAAATTCTTTCTTGCAGAGACAGAAATGTGTCACATGAAGATTGCTACCAGATAACACAGTTTGCAACTACACGCTCCGACGACTGCGCCGTAACTATATTCCTAGGTTTGTTATATTACTTACCATAAACACTGAGAGTTTTTTTTCCGAAAAATCCGTCACTGTCAAGTGGGCTAAATCGCATTGAAGAACTTTTTTTTAACAGCAATAAATTTCATTGTTATTTGTGTTGTTACTCACAGGGCTCAGTTTTGGTCACATGATCACGAAGAACACGGAGAATATTGCGACATGCTCTTAACAGACTGTAAAACATTTACTCAAGTTGGTATTAATGCAAGGGTATATACCCTGCCTTTATTCCGTTCGATGACATCCAGACGCTGGGTTTGGCCGTTGGAGCAGCGCTTGTGTGAGACAACAAGCGTTAACACCCACGGCACTCTTGACGCCAGGTCGCCCACGGTCTGAAAGAATACTTGCCAATGAAGATGCCGCGAGAGCAGATGTGAAACAGCGGTCTTGGAGAAATTCGTTCGGTATCATCCGAGAATTGGATTGATTCTAACAGATATATTTTGAAGTACCTTTTGGCGATCGACTTTTTATATACGGAGGGCATATCAGTTTCTAAAGGATTTTTTCAATGGACAAAATTTTGCGAATTACTAGGACATTGCAACCCTAAGATAGAAGATTTTACATGGCGTTGTATTAGAAAAAGAAGTGTATTTTACTTGTGAGAGTGTGTTTGACGAACCTACGAACAGTCCACGGGATAATCCTTATTTTAGCCAGTAACCTGATTCAGGGTCAACATTTGTGATGGTATTGTCGGGATATTATCACGGACCCTGTATTTCCTACCCCAAAGACTCGTTCTACGTCCATATCGTAATATTCTGAAAAGAGTTCTACGGACGTTCATTGAAGTTGTGTGTGTGCCGCTGTGAGGCAGATATTGTGTTTCTAATTTCTTCACTATCTGTATGTAGTACCTCTGAAGCCCTTCGGAATAATATATACAAGAAGTCTTCGGCTGTTATAACAATATGAAGGATATCACCGACATGAAGGAAATATAAAGCATTAGATTAGATTCGTTTCCAGAAAGCCGAAACTTCTTCTACTGAAATATGAAACTTTTGGTTTTCTACGTTTGGAGTCAAAGGTATTTTAGTTGCTAATGTCAGCTCATATACAAATGTGCGTCATGTTCCTGAGAACTGCAATTTACGTGTTTCTGATAAGAAATTCTTTACGATACGTCAAACATTCTGAGTACAAGTAGAATCCTTAATAACTTGTATATTTTTAATAAAACCGAATTTATATTTTGGAATACGTGAAAGTTATTATAATGTGACCCCTTTAGAGATTTAGCACTTCTTCAAAGAAGTGTGGATTTACCATCGCTACCTTCTCAATTAGTACAACAGGGTCTTTCCCAGGAATCTTAAAACCTGAATAAATAAAGTTTTGGGGCTTAATGCCAAACTATATTTTGTGTGGCCTATTCAACAGATTTGTTTGTAGAAAATTTCGCGGTGTGATGATTGCTTAATGGGACGCTTAATGAAATGGAACCTAATTCTGAAAGTAATATATTAGATGTAATAAGCAATGGACATCTCTGTCTTGGGTATTTTGATACTATTTTTTCATGTCATGTATACGGAAGGAGCAAACCAACATATACTGTGCGTATCGTTATTTGGGTCCATTAATTATGGAATGCTCTTGTACCTGAGGAAGGTAAACTGAAGAACAATTTTATTATTGAATCTTGCTTCTTAACGTGTCCATAATTGAATTCTAGTATCAGAAATAAATTCGTCACTTTCTGCTGAATGTGGTCATGCTGGAACAGAACGCGAGACTCACATGCATTTACGAATGTACAGTTGCTTACATACATACATACATACACGTAGATATACACACATACAAACATAGATACATACGTACATACACGTAGATACACCCATATAAACCTAAATGCATGCATATGTACGTACATACGAGTAGATACACACACGCATACATACATACATACATACATACATAAGTAAATAATTGTACATATACACACACACATGTATGCTACATATATGGGCATATATATATATGTAAGCGAATACATTGAAATGCACGTTCATGTACGTATTCTGTACGTGCAGCATGGTGAAATCTGTCTGCTGTGTATTTATTGCCATAATAACTGTCCGTATAAGGCTTACCACGACGTGTTTAGCCTTCGATGGTGACGTTTCTCTAATCCCAAGCTTACCCATGACAAACATCTCTGCCTTGTGTTATTGACAACCCCAAGCAGGCGTTACGATTGACTTACCCTCAGACTGTTCAGCTATTACACACTATGCATGGAGGATATCAGGATAACGATCCTGTGTCTGTGTATGAATTTGTTAATCTGTCGTAAGAAGAAATCCAGTAGAGTATTTGTAGACGTGGCGATCGTCATTTTGTGTTACACTTAGACTGTTATAAACTAACGCTGTCAAAAATAATTAACGAACCGTCGCGTATGATAGAAACCTTCTACTCCCTTCAAATGACTTAAAATATTGTAAGTTGGTTGTAATTAAACGTAGGAATATTATGTATTTCGCAAACATGAGGGGGGTTAGAAATTTATTTATCCCAGTTCCTATAGAGAACAGATCACTTGCCCCTTTAGAAAGGATAATAATAATTCTTAATTAACTTTTTTGTGCAGTAAAAGAAATTCATCTGGCTCAGAACAGAGGCTATTAACAAGCTTTCTGAAAGGCGGTAATTACATATCTACTTCCATGTGAGTGTGAAATTTATTGTCTTCGTGATAGACAATTTAAAAAAAATAGTTTGTTCGATTGATTAAATTAGACATTTGTCTGTGAATTTATAATTTGGATCCTTTTAAGGGGGGTTAGTACCAAAAATTTATAATCTAATCTTAGGGTGATTCATGAGTGGCGAATAGACAAGAAGTAAAAATGCATCGTTGCGGCACATTTAATGTAATATTACAGCATTTATAAGGAAGGGGTGGCGTAACACAAACTTGGGATAGCTACGACACGCGAGAAATTCCACCTGACAGGTACCGAATATAAAGCCTAGAAATTTATCCTTACACGAAATTGTTCAGTAATATCTTTAATTTTAGAACCCGTGTTATTAATTTTGTAATCTGGTTAATAGACTCAAACGTACCGACCCTCGTAGTTATTTGAAGTCCATCTCCCCTTATGAACGTCATGTAGCTTGCACTTAATACTCACCTCTGGGAATCAAATCACAAAGATTTTCAGTAACGCATGCCACAATTTTGAAATTTATGCTTTTCCTGGAACGGAATTGTGCCTTAAATTTAGTTTCAAACACAAGATGATCTTTCACAGCATGGTTCTTGTTTGTCTCATGAAAAATACATATTTATTTTACTTATATCTGCAGATTTCTCTACATAATCAGAACCTCTGTTTCTAAGTTCGCACATAAAGTGGTAAACCCATAGGGGAAAGGGATTTTGCAAAGCCATTTCGAAGCGATTTTATTGCCTAATGCCCTTACTGGCAAATTACTTCTGTGAGTATGTAAACTTTATTACATAAATACGACACACACCAGTATGCTGAGCAGGATCTGAGCGACCGAATTTTTAGAAGAAAATATGTCCAGAAATTTAGAGAATGGCGTAACCTTCGTTCGGGACTATGATCAGTATTTTTTAAAATAAGGCTGCTCAAAGATAACTATCCCCTTTAGTTTAAAAAATTCTGCAACCGGCATTGTTTAGAACAGAACACTAAACTCCGTGGAATTGTATAGCAATTAAGAAGTGTAACCATACAGAAGAATTTCTTGCAAGAAATGTTGTTAGTGTAATGCAGACGTACTCAAATATATTACAATATTTTAAGAGGCTAGAATAATTCACATAAAATCAAAGGAATCACTCGCTAGGTTCCTGCAGCTTTGGTAGCAGTACACATATTAGTATTTCGGTTCCACCGGTCCTGAATAAACGACAGAGCCGCCACTAGTTTCCGAGTTGTTTGCGATGAAACCAATCTCTAGTGCTGGGTACACATTTAAATGTAAACTCTTGGCAGACGGCTAGAGTTGTGACTCTTGGTAAGATAAACTGGTGAGGTCTGCTACATCTTGTATGAGATCTATCAGTAACAACAGATCCAACAACGAAAACAATAAGAAAACGACACACATTTTTTGTAATTTCACAGCAAAAGCCTGATATTTTACTTATGAAGAGCATCACGTGTTTAACTTTTAAGCGCCGAGTTAAATCCCATCTGCCCTTTGCTAGCATTATTCGGAGCTCATTATATTCTCCACGTTAGCAGAATAAGGGGTAAATATACACTGTGTGCTATCAGAGGTACAGCTAACCGACACGTAAAGTTAAATTAAAATTAGGTGAGTAAATGTTTTCCTTTTATTCAGTTAAGCACCAGGCCTTGTTGAACTATGCTATATAATTTCACGCAATTTTAACTTTGTTACTAAATGGACATAATTTGACAGCTTCAAGGCTAACAGCCTTTAACCCTGTGGCAAAAATCTCCTGTGGCCTGATTATGTCACACAGATGATTTCAGGTAACATAAGAAAGAAAAGTTTGTTCCTCCATCTGGACGTAATCCTTCGTATACCAGCTGTCCAGCCTATAGCCCACTCTATTCCTGATAATGCGTAGAAAAGGAAATATTGTAAAATGTCTCCTTATATAAAAACATTCATATTGTACTCTACAGACAAAATAGAATCAATTATTGTCACGCTTTTTTTGTTAATAGGTACAATATCATTTTGAAATTTTCCTGTTTTATACTCTTATTTAAGAATATACAATATATATATATATATATATATCACAGTTGAAAATATCCAAATAAGATGAGGAATTTTGCAGGTATAATATAAGGGTTGTATTCAAACTTACGCCCGACTCTTAAGTAGAGATATGTGCTACTTGGTTCAAGTTCATGTAAGTTATGAATGGAGGAGAACGATCAGCTTCACGTCCTGGTCGCTTTACCCTCATGTTTAAAACCACTTATAATAAATAGATAGGTAACTGAATGGGTATCGGAGTTGGTTTAGAGAATTTGAAGAAGAAAAAGAAAATTACTTTTTCCGGGAAGGAAACTATGGATTTTTACGTATTCTAGCCCATAGCCTAGAAAAAAAGTACACGCCATTCCAGATTCTGTGGTGGGTTCCACAGGAGTATAGAGGAAATGGACACTTCGGGAATGAATATCCATTCCGAATTAACAACACAGTTTGGCCTGTTTGTAATCCCAAGAATAATATAAATAAGTTCCTTTTATAAGCAGCTACATATTTTGGCGGGGGCTGCGGTAGCACACTGGTTAAGGTGCTGTGCTACAAATCGAAAGGTCGTTGGTTCGATTCCAGAAAATGTCACTGGAATTCTTTCATTGACATAATCCTTTCGATCGCACTATGGCCCTGGGGTCGACTCAAGCTCTAACAGAAACAAGTACCAGGAGTATTTCCTGGGGGTAAAATGCAGCCGGTGCGTAAGGCTGACAATCCTAACCCCCACCATCTTGGGCCACTGTCACGTAATCTGGGAACCTTAACTTCCTGGGACCCTCCGGGCACCTCGGGCCTATAATGGGATTGAGTTACCTTTTACATGTTTCGGCTAGCTAGGTAGCCACCAACAGGCCGAATAAAAAGAATATAAAAAGGAAATATGTAGAGCTGCGATTACTGATTTATGATCTAAAATTACAAGAAAAATATTATATGTCTATATGTAAATATTAACGTATAAAAATTGTAATATATACAAATATAAAAATGGTGGCTGCTTCAGGAATAATAGGTTTTCATTGCGTGTCTTATTGTGCACTTGTATTTGAAAAAAACCTAACTTTCTTTTATTGGAGAACATATTTTATTTTCAATGAAATCAGAAATAACGTCACTCAGCCAATCAGTATAGCTGGAGTAGTGTCCGGGTTGCAGCCCGGACACTACTCCAGCCAAACCGCACCTAACCTCCAACATACAGCAAACCAAGAACGAAACGACCAATGTGGTAATCAACATCATAGTTGAGAGCTACTGATGATGGGCATAGTAATGACCGAAACATGTTGAGCTTATAAGAAGTACAATAAAATAACTGACATCTAGTTGGTTTTTTATTCTTCAGTTATCACAAAGATGCACTGTCCAGTAAAGTCAGACAGTATTAAGTGTCTTGACTTTCACAACACTTAACAAAGTAAAGCATGCTGCAAAGTAAGGCAAGGTACATTTGAAAAAGGTAAGAATTCAATTCTTCGAAAGGCAATATTACTATTTGAAGAATTTGAAATATTTGTTAGAACAAAAATTTTCATAAGCAGTGATTCTAGTGACTCAGTTTTTGAAATTACATACGAGAAGACATCAGTATCTGTTCCTCTCATATTATGATGTTATCTGTCATTCGTTAGAATTAGGACCGTTTTAATTAATACAAGATTTGTTAATTTCATTATGACTCACTGGGACTGTGTGGCGACTCGTGACATTAGAAATGGATGATGATGGTGCGAACCGTCCAAAATGTTGGCTGATGAATGGCGCCTGACAGCTCGACCACCATTCAAACTGGGTGGCGAAGGCAGCCAATAATGAATATCGTGCCTGCTACCGCTGTGATTTGTCAATTCCGTGTTGTTGATGTGGCAGGATACTGTATAATAACAACGCAGAGAAATATATTTCAGGAAGGAACGCAACAGAATTACAACGGGCTTTCGTGAAAATTTTCCCGTCATTTGCGGCAGAATTCATAAAATTTTTTTGTGGACTTCTGTTCTTAAAGGAAATATTCTTTCATTCGGATTCCAATTTTCGACTTCTGTTTGCTTCTCTGTCCGTTTGTCTTCTGAATATATCAAGTAACGATGTGACAGACAATTCCTCTCTAATTACAGGCCATTTTCTATGGATTCGTATAAGGAATTATGGCTATTGCATTTGAGACGAAAGTGGTGAAATACCATATTCCTTTATAGAAACTTGAATTTTGTATGATTTTTCAGCGACGGGAAAGTAACGGTGTTAAAAAATGCCGTTTTGCTTAGAAACAGCTGAAGTAGAATCCTAGCATAAAGACACGTGGCTGCCAGAAAAGTACATTTTGTCGAAGACATAACACCACGCTCACATTGTAACGCAACTGGGCATGATAATGAGTTAGGTGAAAAAAATATCGTTTGATTAGATCAAATTTTAATACTATCCACCCATTTATTTTAAGGTCTTTCAAGTTGTTTCTCTACATTATGGCTTCGCCAAAATTATTTAGACACAACACACTCGGTATGAATCTCTTGGCGGAATTCGAACCGACAAACCCAGCAAGTAAGCGGACGCAGATTAGACGGCGCGTATATGTTAATTGTCCGTGACTACTGCCGGACTAAGTCTGACAATTAAAAGATAAATTAAGAATCCCAGTACACATGTTGAGCCACGTGATGAGAAACGTGCTGAAGATTAGAAGAATATTTGCGTAAGGACGAATGTCACTTCTAAGACTTTGCATTCAAACGTATTGATCTCTTCCATACGAAAAACTTAGTTTTAGAACTCTATAAGTAGAGTGTCTAATAATTATTGTTATTTCTGTAATCTTCCGTTTTCTGCAGCGTCTGGCGTAGATAGGAACTATGACAGCGGAACGTAAAGTGGTTTATGAGTGGATGTTTACACTGGAATGTTTACTTCCATTTCTAGTTCTAAGTCTAATACCTAGAATGAATATTTTTTCCTTAATCTTTTCTGACATAGGTCGGCGAATTCTGTTTCCACTACTACTGGCAAATTATTTAGGATACAAGCCGCTTCTGTACTCTTCAGAATTGTTTTTTCTTTCCCTGATCGCTTATTCTACAGAGAGAAGTGGTGGACAGTCATCCTGTTAGTTATTTTTTGACGCCTCATATTCTTTACAGAATTGTGGACTGTGCGGCCTCATTAGTTACTGCTCTTGTCGTCTGTTAATGACCATGTTTTTTTGCTGTTTGAGGTGGTAATTACCTCCAATATGCAGCTTAAAATTCAGCTAGCATAAAAGCCGGAGAAGCTTTTAGATCCAAGGAATTATATTCTACTGAACATCGTTGTAGAGTGGACACTACTCATGCTGCATATTCTGAAGAGCCGGGTTTCACTGACAGTAAGTCTCTCCAGCTAATGTTCTGGATAATACCTGAAGGTAGGTCACGATCATTTCCTTACACATTTTAAGCTTCTGAATCTAATTAAACTATCATTTGAGTCTATGCGGCATAAGATGTAGAGTGTCCCTAATAAATTTTAGGTTAATTAACTGAAAATTCAATCTTAAAGTGAGGCCAGGCTAGATAAAAATCAATTATTCAAACTTCCTTGGGTTTAAGAAGTTTTATATAAAATTTAGAGGAATTAACTCTCCATCAAACATGTGGTTTATAAGTGTTATGGGTAACATTAGAATTTGCTAATAATATATAATTAACAAAGTAAAATTGAAGTTTTCACTTCAAGTATTTTGTCATCATGCACTGAGTCTTATGATTGAGCGATGTTACAGCTCCTGTAATTAATAAGTTGGCCCCTAGATTTAAAAAAATTGGTAAATATCACGTTCGGGCCGCTTTTCCCCGACGAAATAGCCCTCGATGTCCTCCAAATAGGTAGATGGATGCGTGTCAGTGCCTGTCTGGACGATTTGGATAAGACAGGAAATTATTGCGCTTGTCGGGTTTAGAACACCGACTCTTCTCTCATCTGTCCCACAGTGCTAACACTAAACAGACAATGTTACAAATTATAATAGTGTCATTAAAGTTACAGGCGTAGGTCTACGGCCGTTCGCGTGCTGGGATCGTGGGTTCGAATCCCACCGGGCGCATGGAAGTTTTTCTGCTGTGATGGTTGTGTGTGTTGTCAGGTAGAGCTGGCCCCTCGCCCAGTGAAATCCTACCGAGTGTGGTGCGTCGTTGTAACTTCGAAACCTTACGAATGGGGAGTCAGAATATAGCAGGCTGAACCGTTGGGCGACGCCTGCAGCAAATAGACAACGTAGTAATTTAGGTCAGAATAAAATACCTAGTTAGTCTCCAAATACTAGGTGGTATCGTGAATAAGAAAGAAGAGAAAAATTAAAGTTACAGAATATCTTTAACATTAAAGTGTAGAAAATACACATATTTTGATTGCGTGAAGTTCAGTAGAAACTAGAGAGAAAGATAGCGTAAGAATTAACTCTTAAGTGTTAATAATAATCCAAATAGACGCAACAGTATGCAGATATTTATTTACTGCAAAGTCACTCTACGTGTTTTGGGTGTCACAGCACTCATCATCAGTCCCGATCAGGCCACGTTGGAGGGAAGTAGCTGTACCGATATTATGACCTGTACCGGAGGCTGCGGTTACAGTTTTTAGTACTCCTGATGAAGGGTGCTGTGACACCCGAAACATGTAGAGTGACTTTGCAGTAAATAAATATCTGCATACTGTTGCATTGGTTGGATTTTTAATAACATTGAATTATGACGCACGGAACAATGAGCTTAAAATTAACTCTTCATTTCAATAAAGTACCAAAAAATATAATTTTTAAATAAAATATTTATTCTGATGGAGATATTTAATTCCACATTTAAGAATTTATTTTAAATATTTTCCCCATTACGTTTCATTTCGTAAGCCTTACGTTTGTCGTACGTGTTAATGATGTGTATGTGCGTGTACTTCCATTTTCCACTATGTAGACATTGCCAATTTATAATCATCACAATCACACGCAGTAAAAAGCGAGGGATTTGTAATGTATGTGTATGAAGGAAATGACAAATGAAATAAAAAAATTCTCAGATATCTATTGCGTTACAAAATATAACTTGTTTCTTAAAATTTTCCACTTCAAAACACATAAATGTTGAAACTGATTTTCAACAAATCCAGAGTGATCAGAACACCCTACAACTTCCGTAGAAGACGAAGGTTGCGACTGTCATTTCCCCTTCTAGTTCCAGTTCTGTAACTATCTTTCATGTTTTTCCCCTACGCGGCGCCAAATATACCTACCGTCCTGTCAAGATAAATCAGTTTAACACAATTCAGTGAATTCTTATTTTCAAAACGTTTATCTAGTAGATAAGCAGGAGGAAACCGAATAAAACTCATGACAATTGGAGTGTACTAAGTTTTTTGAGCAATGCGATAAATCGTTGTTGAAAACCGAAAAGTAATTTCGTCGTGTCTGTCCGTTCGACCGTCTCCAACGGGACGGATTGTCATAATAATTGACAGTCAGGATTTCTACTAATATCTGTCAACACAATACAGTTTTGGCAAAACTATAAAAAAACAGGGTGTTTCATATGTACACGAGAATGAAGTAGGCTTGTGAATACTTTGGTTAATAAAGCTGCCGATGTTTTTTACGGTTACCATGCTTACCTTGATTACCAAGTCTGTTTGCAGGTGTTAGGCGAAACACCCACGAACACTTCGATCGGGGAATATTTTCCGACCAAGGTTTGAATTTCTCAAAGCCTTTGCTGAAGGCATAGTTCTTTTGGCATATTACGTTTTTAGTCCTAGGGTCAAAAATGAAGAAGCATTAAGATAAATCTTATTGTTGCAACGTGCATTTTTGTAGAATCACTTCTATTTTCAGCCAACAACTGCACTTACATAACTTTCACATAAAACACTTTAAAAACACTTAAAATCACTCCGACATGTTTCGATCTTGTCAGATCATCATCACGGAGTTTTGTTGTTCCTTGCTAAAGTTATATTACAATATTCACAATTTAATTCGTTTTTGCAAATAAGCTTAATTTCTTGTACCATAACGAACCGGTTATTTCTAGACTGACTAGAGAAGTGTAGATTCTGAAGATGGAGCCCGTTCCATGAAGTTTTTTAGTTAGAAATTAGTTTAAAATTGGAATAACCCATATTTTCTTAATATTAATGATACGAAAAACTGTTTCATAATTCAAAAAATTCTCTTGTTTTTTGTTTAGTTAAAATAATATTTCCAGTTCTGTGGGCTACTTTATAAATTCCTTTGTAAATTTTGAATTCAAGCTGCGTAAAACAATTATGTTGTCAACTAGCGTTTCTCTTTTGTACTGTTTTCATTTTCGATTAAATTTAGTAACACCACACACAGAGTGCCTTGATACCTGAACATGCATACATAGTGTGATCAGCTTTCAAAACTCTTTACCTCATGACAAACACAAAATTGCATGTCTGTTAAAACTCTCTGGCGTGCAATATTTTATTATTCCTCGGGAAATTTTATACGGTGTTCTTGAAGGTACTAACCACGCGATATTTCATTCTTGTAAATGAGTTCATGGAAATACAGGCAACATTGTACACTTTGCTCGGAATTTAATATAATAGAGTCCAAAATTATATTGTTTTAGAATCAAGCCTGAAGAGGTTGGCCGATCCTACTTCCCAAACGTAGTGGTGTATTAATTGCGGTAGTTTTAAGATATTATCGGATTAAAAAGTCTAAAAGGACAATGATTCGTGGTGTGGTATATCACTGTCAGAAACTAATAGAATATAGCCCTGCTTGTGTTGAAAACTAGGCAGTGTAATGAATATATTGCTAGGACAAGCAGCTATTTAAAAGGGTAGAAATAAATGATTGTCACTAAATTCTTGCTTATTTTATTGAGCTGACGGAAAAATTATCTTCAGTACAAAGCTATGTAGAGTAATGAGACATTCTTAGGCATATCTGCAATATTTTGCTGGAGAGTGCTTCATAATGAAGGATCAGGGGTTTTCAGTGAATATTTCACATACTCTGTTCCTAAAATGGTAGAATGAAGTGGCAATATTTGAGTCTTGGGTGATGGATGTGTTGACAGCTTCTCACTGACATGGATGTAGAGTAGATGTGAAATATGAAAGGTACGTGTTCTGGAATATTCTACAGCAAAATGATGTATGAAATAATGCAGGCTTTCTCTACAAGGAGGTTAAGGTCTGGACAGTAGATGTGAGCTGCATATCTTGTATCTTACTGAGAGGGGGAGTTTCGAAGGAAAATCACATGAAAAAATCTTTTGTGAAATTTGAATAAGTGATTTTTTACATTTGTCTATGAATTTTAGTTTAAATTTAAAATTTTAAATCAGACGATGAAAAATTTTAAAATAAACTGATACTCAGTTCAGCTCTTTATTATTAATCGGCTGCCAGGAAAGTCGCTGTTTCAATTACTGAGGCAGCACAGAGACGTACGAGAATATACAAACAAAAAAAGCTCACCGAACAAATATATAGACAAGAGAATTAGAAGAAATCACATCAGGTAACATAGAGTGACTAATATTAACAAAATTAATTTAAGAACAAAGCCATAACAAAACTGTGAAAAAAGGCATCTTAACATTTATTCAGTTAAACACCAAATTTAAATTAAGTAAGAAAAATAAATAAAAGGGTTCAGGGAAATCCCTTGTAAGGTTATTAATAGAAAATGTAGTGCCACAGTAACATTAACTTGATTAATGGGTATTCAAGTGATGAATAATGGTGGGTGGTAGAGGTTATATTAGCATTCATATTAGTATCAGTAGTAGTAGTAGTAGTAGTAGTAGTAGTAGTAGTAGTAATGGTAATATAGCTGTGTAGTAAGTGTTCTGTATATGCGGCCGTAAAAGCAGCCTACACCGAAGGTGTTAGTATAATTTTTAGTAAGAACCTTTATGAAAAATTTGATAATAAACATTGTAAATCAAGTGCGAACAAGCGTGGAGTTACAAACTTCCTTCTTTGTCTACAGGCCAATTAAACAATTATAAAAATAGTATTAGGATTTAAAAAATTGTCAGATAATAAAAATGACGTATAACTTTTTATTACTATTTCCACATGCATTTAGCTTGGACCCATTTAGGTATGCCCGTTTTTCTTTATCATCTGTCTTTGCCTTCACCCCTTCAGTGGTAGTTGTAAATAACTCTGTACTTGCTCCATCTACCACAATATATGTCGTCTCACTCTTACTATCTTTTGTAAATTCAAGCTTCAACTGCCTTAAATTAACTTCCCAGAATGAAATGAGAACATTTAAGCAAGCAAGACCTAATTCAACCTTCTTATGCTGTGCAGCTCTGAACTTAAGGGCTACGGTCGATAGGACTAGCATTGCACAAAACTCTTCCTTGACAAAATATTAATCTTGTTGAGAAAGACCTGTGCAACATTCTAAGTCTGGTTGGTAGTTCTGCAGGTTTTCTCGTATCGTTGTTAAATTTAGTCATGTTCTTAGAGCCTATCTTCAAGCATAAACGAACACTTTCTCAAAGTTTGCAGTCGACTTGCTCGAGCCTGTGCAGATGACAAGGCACGAATAAATAGTCTAAGAAAGAGAAACACATTTTAAAGTGGGTACATCTTGCGTTTTCTCGACAGAAATTTTGGCTTCTGGCCTTAACTTTTAGAGACGGTCTTAGGAAAAGGTTAACAATTTAACGTCTATTACAATTTGGAAGACCATTTGTTACTGCCTCCGTATCATAAAAAAACATATTTTTCAGAAAAATTCTATTCAAAATATTTAGAATTTTCAAAACGAGAATTATAAGCATTTTAAAAGCAAGCTTTTTGTTCTCCTCTTTTCGTACCATGCTTTTCTCGTACATGGCTTTGCGGGTTAATTTCTTGTCTGTCACCGTAGAGAACCGAGTTCAATCCCAAGCCAGTTTTGTGGAATTTGTGGTGGATAGAGTGGCACAAAGGAAAGTTATTTTTTAATTACATCGGCTGTTTTGTCAGTATCACCGGGTCAGCATTCCAGGTTTACTTATTTATGCCTGCAAGGGAACATAATGTTATAAAATTACAATAATATTCACTGAACTGCGAAAAACTGAGGTGGTCAGGATAGTAGTTTTGTGTGTTTGGAAATATTATCTGTAGAAGTGTATTATGTTTGTAATTTTAACGTGTAGCATTCATGGAGAGAATTAATGGTTTATTTTTAACATGAATTGTTAGAACGGACTAATTAGTTTTTGAGACTCAAGCAAATGCTTTCAAAAAGAATTATTTGCACGTGAATTTCGCAGGAGTCTTTATGGGCAGAGTAATGAAATCTTTGTTTTATGTGAATTTACGCGGGAAGAACTATATGCTTGCGGGTTTCTCATGGATCTTAGCAACAGAACTATTTGTCTGTGCGTTCCACACGAATCTCTGCAGTAGGACACCCACTGTTACGTATTCACTTACGGGAATCTGTGTGAGATTTTGCTTAAGTAAGCGTCCATTGGTAGAGTAAGGATTCCTCAATTTTTTCTGATGTGACCTTCACGTTCTTGAATATGGGATTATTGTTTTTCCCGACGACATTAATTGAGGATGGAAGGTAACATGATCTATCTACTAAATAACTTCAAAATACATTATTAATAATGGAGAAATTCTCCATCTTTTACCAGTTTAGTTACATTGTAATAATTTTTATATTATCTTTGGTCTAGTTACTTAATGTACGGATACACCTGGAAAGTTTTACTCATAAAGCCCGAAGAAAAAAAGCTACTTGATAAACTGAGACATATAAGTATTAATAATACTAAAATTGATGTGTCAGGAAGTATTATGTAACTCTGTGTACTAAATTATTATATTTTCTGTTTCCGCAAATGAGGGAATGTTTTTTTTTAAATCTGAGAGAATGTGGTCAATTCGAGGTATACAAGTATACAACCTTGTACCTATCATATCCGTCACTTAAAGATGAGCTTGATAATAACGATAATATTAACATTGAAAAATCAATAAGAACAGTAAGAAGTATTGAAATGAAATTTATATCACTGAGCCTTCTGTCTAACAGTAAAGAGAAAATTCTCTTCTAGAAGCACAGGGTTCAGTTTTCAGTATTCAGAGGAACAGTAGGTTTCCCTTGTAGTACATAATCACGCATTTCGAAAGCCTTGCATGTCTGCTTATAATTATCTTATCATTTGTTTTAAAATAAAAGAGACTACCTAGCAAACAGAGAATTTTTTGCTGTACAGCATATGTCTTGTGCGTTGAAACCAACCTACATGGAATCCTATACCAGGTGACATCATTCTTTTTAATAAACCCTCCTGTAACACGTGTTATGTAAAAACTAATATTTCGTGAGTCGCACTGAGAAAGGTTCCAAATAGTAGCCGGTAACTGTGGCACTGGGTATCACATATACTTTCTGGTTCCTGCAGAGAAGGTCGTTCAATGATGATTGGCTAAAATGATGGCTGAGATAATATGACAGGACCTCAGTCCCAATCTCCAGTACTCTGCAATAACTTATTAATAACCACTATCATTACTGTAACATTCACAACTTTCTGGCAATTCGTAATGAAATTAACGAACAGTGTAGCCTTGTGGGACAGCACGCACAGACTCGCGGAAGACGCCGTGCAGTGCTGTTATTATATGCTGTTTGCTTTAAACTGAACGGGGGCTAACTGTGCCTTAGACAGTTCCAATTGGTTCTCAGAATGAATAAAAATAATATTCTTGAAGTAGTTTAAAAGATGTAGCTCCACACCTCATGCGTGTTTTGTTTTCTTCTACGCATACAGTTTAATTTTTAGTTATTATTCATATCAGGTTCATTTTTTAAAATAATTATGTATCCACTCCTGACGACCTCGGAAGCTCACATATAGCTTTGGAACATTATCCTTATCTATTATTCCTTATTCCTATTAACACGTTCTGTATAAATGTGTGCTTTAACGTATTTTTCTCTCAACTTTATATTACTTTTTGATTTTATTATGTCTAATAACGCTGTCCATATTTGGGATTACGTTGCACTCTATGAATGGATGTCGGTGACTTGAAGGGTGTGTGCAAAAAAAGGGGTTGTGGCCTATTTTATGGCAATGTCGGTATATTTTCGTAGCAGAATTAAGATAGGCTACTAAAATTCCATTATGTTAAAGTTCTGTTCGAAGTTCGCAACAGGGCAGCTCCCGAATATAAGCAGCAGAATTATTTATTGAATCATTTGTATGTTTTATAATTATTGTATTGTTTTAATGCAACGTAAATTTTGTACTGACAAATTTTTAATACTTTAATATAATTTAATTTTGAACCTGGCATTCGGAATACACGCTTTGCAGTGTCTGCAGTTCACATACTATCTCGTAATGTTCATGAGATACACATGTGAAGCACAACTACCTTTTCCAGAAAGGGAGTTGTGTGTGCAACCGGTCCACTTGCCAAGGTTCACAGGAGAGGAAAAGGGAATTAGCATAGCAGACTGAAGAGAGAATAAGGAAACAAACTTGCAGTGAAAGTTTTTTTTATCTCAGTAATTAACCAACTTGATGCACAAAATTTTTGTTTTACAATAAGTTTATTTAATGCCTCTACATGTTTCGAACACATGTGCTCGAAACATGTAGAGGCATTAAATAAACTTATTGTAAAACAAAAATGTTGTGCATCAAATTGGTTAAATACTGAGATGCACGGTCAGCAAAACGTCAAAATTTGCAGTGAAAGGTTAGGATATTGTGTCTTGAAGGTGTTAGAGGTGCCTTCTTTTGGGATATGGCTTTACCTGGAAAAGTACTCTCAATAATCAACATGTAAGCGACTTATAGGAAGGTACTGGAACCGATTTAAGTTTAAATTTAGTATTAGTTGGATGTTAATGAAACTTTACAGTGAGTAAATTAGCTTTTATTATTTACGAAAACTGGTTAAATAATACTGTCGACTTGACGTACGAATTTATTAACTGTGCCAAATAATACCTCATCATTAACCAGAAAAGTAAATTTTATGTTGAATACGATTCCCAGGCGGGTTTTCCTAAACGACGGTACTTCTCTGCCAGAGTACGTACTGCTACATACGACAAGACGAAGCGTTTCGAGATAATGCCGTAGAAACTTTAAACCTCTCTAAAGTTTTTTTTTAATTCGAAAAAGTTTTACTTATATACATTGTTATACTAACATCTGGAATAACAAAATTCCTTTGTGCAGTAGTCTTGTAGAAAGTATGCTTGATTGTAGTCGAAAAAACGAATTGCGCTTGCTTGACAAAGACAGACTGATTCAGGTATTTAGGAAAACACGTTTGTTTATTTCTAGAGTCACTTTGAGGGTTTATACAGAAATCTTTAAATGTTTGTGTACGTTCGGTTAGAGAACGAGAGTTTGGATGTTGAGTTGAGTGAGGGAGAAACTTGATAGTCTTATCCGACGATTAGAATTAAGATAAATCTGTAGGAGGGGAAAAGATAATATTTAACGGAATCAATTACGGGTAAAGGCTAAGTGGCGAAGTCTAGTTGGCCAGCAGAATGGGTGGTAAGGCGGGGGGGGGGTAAGGGGGTTAAAAGGAAGGAATAAGAGTGACATGAGCGAATGAACTGGGGGAGAAACTTCTCGGAAACTGGGAAGTAGGAACAGAATGAGAAGACGATAACAGAATGTAGAAGAGAGAGTTTGGAGATAAATTACAAGAAATGGAGATATACAGAGAACGACTTCTTTTGTTCAAAGAAAATTCCCACAACTGCACAACACATTGATTATAGACAGTAGTGCCTGATAGTAGCAAATGGATATGTTCCACTCAGCCTGTAATAAATAACATCACACATGTTTCCGTTCATACTGCGAATATATTGCACTGAATTTAATTAAATTCAACCGTCTTCTGGGAAGTATTTGCCCAGTTCTTAAGGTACATATTAATGCACCCACATATATTTCAGTAATGTTAGTAAATGAACTGGAAGCACTTTACAGAAGGGGGTAGATGTAGTAAAATCTAAATCATTCTGACTTTGTTATAATATCATAGGATATGTTGTTCGCTGACTTTCGCCAGTTTTTCTTCTCATTATGGGACAGTGGAAAAAGTTAGAAGTCAGTTACCATAAGGCACCTACAGGACAGTGGAAAAATTTAGAAGTCAGTTACCATAAGGCACCTACAGGACAGTGGAAAAATTTAGATGTCTGTTACCATAAGGCACCAACAGGACAGTGGAAAAAGTTAGAAGTCAGTTACCATAAGGAACGTACAGATTCAGTTCAATAAAATCGAAACAACTGAGGTTACGTTGTCAGTAGAGAAGGAAAGCTGCATGTTGCGGAATGATTTATCCGACAAAATTTATTTGTAGACTACCAGTATCTAATCTAAACCTGTCCAATTTTTAGGGGTCCATACAATTTCTCAAACGAACGGACACACACACACACACTCAGAAACTGAGATACCACCTTGAAATAAGAGGGTATTTCTTTCGTTGTAACGAAAACCTCATTACATAACGGAAAGGTATTCCAATTATTGTCACACAACAAACCACATTTCCTTTTCCGTATATTGAAACTTGCTCGACTTCACTGTTCGTACGTCCGAAATGACTTACTGTAAACATAGTCAGTCCTGAGGACAACGCAAACTTGCTTCGTCCACTCTAGAAATCACCAGGCCTCTATGGAGCGCCGTCTAGATTACCGAGTTCAGAATATTCTGTCACTGGGCCTGATCTTGTCCAGAAGCCTGAGCGCAGCGCATACCCCTAGAGATTATCACTTTCAGCTCGGGTTGAATTTTGCCATCCCTTCCAAGCCCTGTCTCCCACGCAGATTTTTCCTTTCAACGTATTAAGTTAATATATTGTATTTATCCTATCCCCGTTTCATTTCCCGCTCATCTCATTCTCCTTGTTTGACTATAGTAAGTCATTTCGTGTAAAAACCCTACGCATTACGGTGCTCGATATTTGCTTTAATTTCCATCCGTCTATTACTTAATATAAAAGTTGTAACCAAGTACCAAGTCATAGAGACCTACTGGGAAGGGAATAAACTTAAATTCTTCACTGGCAGTGTAAGGTATTCAGTGGCTAGCCTCACGCACCGACCGCTCTTAATCCTTAATCCATTAGTACCACCCGACAGAAGTCTGGGTGAAAGATAGAGCCGATCAGAATATTACACTTACGAGAAAATTCTTTCGCCGCCTGCTGGGAAGTGTAACATCTGTTCCTCTTTCGTATGAACACTGTAGACATTACGGCACTCTCCAGCCGGCAGCAGCTTGTTCTGTAACATATTTTTTTTTGTTTCTGATATACCATTCCAAATATTGCCCTGTTTCGTTTCAGATACACGTGTACTTTCTTCTTTTCATTTTGTATTTCCGTGCTATATAAATTCACCGAACCTCTTCTATGCCGCCAAAAATTCCTTTCTTCCGCATTTTTCCACCACAACACTGTTTTTCTTCTGAGCGTAGATCGATCCTTAACAAAGGGTGAATCACTCAATTGTTACACCAACCACTACACATATAAAATTTATAAAATTTACACATTAAAACATTAAAAACGCTCCGACATATTTCGGTCCTAAGACCATCATCAGGGAGCTATATATTCCTTGCTAAAGTCACACTAGAAACATTCACAGATTAATTTCGTTTTACAAGTTGGGTGTTGTGGCAGCATGCCGTGCCTGCTACGGATGTGCATTCTGTGCACATCCGTAGCAGGGCACTCTTCGCAACATAACATTACACAACACGGCATGCTGCCACAACACCCAGCTTGTACAAAGAAATTAATCTGTGAATGTTTCTAGTGTGACTTTAGCAATGAATATATAGCTCCCTGATGATGGTCTTAGGACCGAAACATGTCGGAGCGTTTTTTAATGTTTTAATGTGTAAATTTTATAAATTTTATATATGTGCCGTGTTTGGTGTAATAATTGAGTAACTCGACAACATGCATGGTGTAACAATAAAAAAAAGGGTAAATCAGTTACCGTGAGGATTAGTGGTAGTGCTTTCACTTATACAACAATGAAATTTACTGCTGCAATATGCAATTTTGATTATAATTCCAGGAATGTTAAATGAATGTTTTAAGCAAGGAAATTTTATATGTTGCTTACACAGTGACTTGCGAATTCGCTCCCCTTTATTTTACTTGTAAATTTTACGGAGCTAGTTTATTAGTGTTACGATAAATGGAGTATAGGTTTTGCACCTGTTTACATTGAACTGAATATACGCTGCAAAATGACTAACTCTGCTGCTTATATTATCTTGCAGTGGGTCTCAAGAGGCATATGTTTTGTCGGCACTGTCGATACGGGTTTCAAAAGGGTGAAACGGAGGAGAGAAAAATTATAATAAATGAATCTGAGAAAGTATAAAATAAAGATGTCCCAGTAATAAAGGTAGGAACGAAATTTAACGAGGATAATTAAGAAGCTAAGGAAATGAAGAGTAAGGCTGAAGAAATACGAGGGGAAACGAAGGGTAATTATTTTTGCAGTTGGCACACAAGGAAAAGAGAAAAATTTGAAAGCAAAAAATTGCAACGTGGATAAATGAAAGTTAATGAAAAAGTAAGAGATGGCCACACACTAAAAGCAGAATAACGAAAAGGAATGAAATATGAAAGAAATGCAAGAAAGGAATAGGGTAGGGAATAGACAAATGAGAGGAGAGAGAGCCTGGGAAGTAAAGTTTATGAAACTCTGTATATGATTTATCTAATCAGGTAAATTATCTAGGCCTGCTGTCTGTCTCCATTAATTGATTTTGTTGGTGAGCCTGTGGCAACCACAGTGGCTTTATATAGTCACTGACGCCATTCTACATTTTGTACATGATCTGTGTTAGACAAGACAGCCTCGTTATGAGGCGCATGTAACCAGCCGATGGAGAATATTTTAGTACATTAGATTGTTTTCTCACATTTTGTTACAAAAGTTTGAAGGCATTTTTTACTGTTATTGGATTGATTTGTAAAGGTGTCATAAATATTAAGAGAGGTGTTTTAGTCTTTTGTTAATATCCGGACTAAAGACTTCACCGAGACAAACTACAGTAGAAAATGTGATTTCCCTTGAGAAGGAATCTTCTTTTCTGTTATGGCATTACAAGTGCCTGAAATATTACAGCAGCTACAAAGATAGTAATTATTTCGTAATGTCAATAAACTAATTTTCCTTCTGATGATATCGTCCGTTCTCATGTTGACTTTGTGATTAGCGTAAAATTTTAAATCCTCTTTTACGTCATGTGGATTGTAACATTTTTAACCTAATAGGGCCGCACAAATGTACCCACAAACTGGACCGCAAATTGTCATAACCTATGGTGATTTGAGTCGATGGTGCGCATACAATTTAAGTTTCGGTGTTCAGGTACATAACGTCTTGGAGGTTTGCAGGTGGTTACCCTCTTTTGGAGAAACCTGCTACCACCGTCTTCAAAGTGGAACAAGTTTGAAAAATGGCCGCAGGAGTTTACTTCGAAGCTTCGCTAACAACTTACGAATCAGATGTCATAAAATAGAAGCCTAATATATTTAATATAATTGTTGTCTGCTTAGCATAATTTAAGCTGAATGAATTTTGTAACAATTCCTTCTTCCCATTCATGTACCTATGCCGCAAATACTCAAACCCTCAATCAGTCAGTTAATTACTGTGATTAGGCACATCTTCTTACACACTCAATTATAAACTTACATAAGGCTTAAAACGTATTAAAGACCAAAAAAAGTCACTTTACATGTATTGATGGAATTTATTGTGTTTTGGTTACCACCATCTTTCGGTCAGTCATGTTGCCAACTTCAGGGTGATTTATTTTAAAAAAGGAAATAATTTTAATGACGTTGGGTCTGAGTCACCCCACAGTGGAATATTTAATACATTTCATTCATCTAATTAATGCACGGAATATTGATCGCATCAAACGTACATAATATGTAACGCAAATCACAACCCTTTCATTTACCTGGACAAACTTTTATTGCGTTGCGTGACCTAACATATAAATTCCAAAGATATTTAGGGTTTTTCGTGAAATAAAACCCTTGAAAATACATTTTTTTACTGTTGAAATTCTGCAGGCAAAAATAAAGCGTACTCAAACCTTTTTAGCTTGAAGTAAGTTCAAATTGCGACATTCTTTGTGACGGCATGGGATCGTTACTTCAAAGCGTTTATCTACTCCGTGTAATGGTGTCTTTCGAATGTGTTAACATCTAGGTCGTACCATACAATAACACCCTGCTGACGGAATAGATAATCTGAATCACTTCAGTAGAGTTTGCATTATGAAAAATTGTCCCATACTCCAATAACGTACCTCTAAAAACTGCATAAGATCAGACGTAAACAGACTGAAATCAATATTGCACACCCAGTTAATTTATGTCTATAAGATACACACACTACGAAACACGGATTTCGTTACGGTTTTCTGCATATTGCCTTCCTGCTTACATCTCCCGTGATTGGATCTACCGGCTTCCTTCGACGGTAAAAAGAAAATTGTCTTACAACTGCTGTAACAAATCAAATGTTTCGTGTCGTGTGTAACAGAAAACAAATATTTCTCTTTCCTTCCCTTTCATTTAAGCTTGTGTCTCTTCTTTTGGCTCTTTTTGAAGTGTGGGTAAAATGTCTGTCTGGTCTACACTACGCAAAACAGAGTTTGGCCTAAAAGATACATAATGTTATTTTACTAAACTCGATCGCGCATAAAATTGGAATTTGATGTAGTCACAACGGTGACTATAAAATTAACAAGACGTGTCGTGACCAGTGCTAAATCAAAAGCAAGTTTTTTTAGTGAAAATATGAATTTAATCATCTGAGGAATGGCACATTCATTTTAAATAATTCTATTTTCCTTGGAGGTTAAGGTAACAAATTTTGATAAAGAATTGATATTGTGACTAAACATGGAAAATTTTAGCGTCAGGGATGCCGTGTATCATATTATAAAGAATTTCAATTTGAAAAAGTTGAATCATCACTTTTTTAAAGTTTAGTGGTCTATAGCCTAGTAATTCTTTTGGTTTAATGGCTTCTTTTAATAAAGATTCCCGTTTATTCAACCAGTCAGTATCTTGATTTTTAAAATCAAGAAACTGACCAGAAATTTGAAAGAAACTGGTTTCTAAACTTTGTGATTGTAATCATTTATTAAGGTAATGTAAATATATGTGACTCTTTTTGACATATTAGTTTCGTTAAAAGACGATATTTCTAAACATTAGATAGTAAGTAGACAAATTCGACGATATTTCTGTTTGGCATATTTGACTGTTTTAAAAAATTCTTGATTCATTTTTAATTTTCATCTTGGTTTCTTCACATACTCTTTCATTCGAAGAAAAGGTTTTCACAGTTTTAGGTTATTTTGGTTGCGAATTTTTTAATGGGTCTGATACTGATACTTTATACAGACTCGTGTAAGATATCATTTACTGTCAATATGCATTTAAACTGCAAAGTTTGGATTTTTATATAAGAAAACTTCGGTTATTGGTATTGTAATGCGTAATTCCAGGAAAAGTGTTTTTTTTTCCCCATCCCCATCTCTTGGTTTCATACCTGCGACCGAACTAAAACTCTTTGGTAGTTGTAGATTAATCGTGCATCTTGTAGTGGCTAGTTTCTCTTCTGTATTATGCTGATGAGATTTGACGTGTACAGTCTGTATAACATGAATAGAACTGCTTCTTCTGACCATTGATAAAGGTTAGTTCTGTCTATTGGATACTACAGAATACGATTTATTCTTACACTCTAGTTCTCTGTATTTGACCATGCGCAATGGGTTTCATGGACAGAAGATAGTTTTCTCATTGCGTGCTACAAAATGTGATTCATGCTTAGAGGTTAGTTCTCTTTATTGGACCCTGAAGAACAGGTTCCTTGAATAGAGGAAAGTTCTCTCTGTTGGATCCTAAACAATAGGCTTTACAGTGTCTTTATTTTGTGTGGTGAAGGAAGGACAGTCGGCTTCCGTAAACTTGTGTTTCACAGTGTTTCACAAAGTTGTGAAAATATATTAGTTCAATACATATGTACCAATTTTATGGTTTTCTGAAATTTCAGACTACAGATACCTCAATTGCCAGAGTCCGAGCGATGACTAAGAAACGACATTTCGAATTTCTTAATCATTTTCCTTTTCGTATGTTTCATACTTCACCACCAGATCCAAAATACCTGTTCCCGTCATGTTACATCTCACATAATGGAATGTTCAGTAGAATGATTGGCTACTGGTTGAAAGACCTAGGGTTCGAAAACTGGCAGAGTCAAGCGATAATTCTCTCTTCCGTAATGACTAGGGTCCACTCAGCTTCGTATTCAATGGCTAAGAAAGACCTTTTCAACAGCAGTAAAGCCTTCTAGGGTTGAAGCTGACAACTTGCCTGACCATAGTGGCAAGGCTAAAAGAATGAGTGGCTTCTACTACGCTGTGTGTGCCCATGTGAGGTTCGTAGGGACAAATTTACTTTTATAGCGGAATGTTTTCTTTTACCGCCAGAGCTTGAAAATAACCACTCAACACCTCTAGGGCTGAGGCTGAGAATTATCTACAAATCTAATAAGGACCTATGTACAACTGTGCCCAACGGCAGTGTTACGTTTGTTATTGGACACCTGAACAGGTTGAACGGAACTTCTGATTGGTATTTGAGAGGTTATGAGTTCAAATAAGGTACCGAAGGCCGACATTCCTCTGTCTTAGTGAGAAATTCAGTTAGGGCACATAAAATTAGCCGAAGACTCTCTCATTATTTACACAGAGAGCGCTGGAAAGTAATACCTAAACATCTAAAGGAACACACGTGTTTTAAAAGGCTGAACAATCGCTTTACTTCAGACGCAGGCTTAATTTATTTTTGTGACGCTGTATATTAACAAAAATATACTTTGTCATAAATCGAAAAAACGATAGGAACAAGGGCAAAAATTTTAACTGATGGATTTAAAAATGCTGTTTCCTTCCGTAGAATGTCATTTATTACGCGTAATGGGTATTGCAAGAATTATTTACACTGACTCATCAGAGTCTGGAAAATTAACACATAACAACCTTTAAAACTTTTTATCTTTGCTTGTCGAAGAATTTCTCGTGTAAACTTGCTTCTGCTTTACTAGAAGGGAAAACATTTCCTTCTGTGAATATTCTTGAACACATACTTAAAATGTGACCTGAAACAGAGGAACGAAATTTAATGTACTTCTGTAAGCGCAATAACATTCAAGGTTGATATGTGTTCTGTGCAACAGAAATAACTCAGTTTTCTACGGTGAGTTCTTTTATGGAATCTCACTCTTGTACAGCCGACTAGTGGGATGTGTACGCTGACAGCTTTATGACGCACAAGTTATTTGTTCTTTGTCGTAATAAAGCACCCAATTGTTACACACGCCGGAGTGTCTGGAAGCATCTGCTATTACTGTGTGAGACAGAAAGGATGTGTGTGAGGAAAGATATCCTGATAAGTTGCGTCAGAGACTGTAGTAAAAATACAAATTCTGTCCAATTCCATATTTATTTACTCGCTGAGTCAACAGCCTAATGGCCAATTACAACAGCGCCATTAAAAGCTGTCAGCAGAGAAAAATCAAGATAAGAGCGAGTCCACCATCAAAAAAAGGAAAGAGACAGGGAATGAATTACAATTAATTTTAACTAAAAGTTCAAAGTAGGAATAAAACTCAAGGATCATATATTTTAACTGTGGTATTTTCCTTTATTAAGAATGTGTTAGGCTATAGACGACCTCGTGTTCGATGTCGCCTCGCGCGATAGCATGTACTTGAAATTCAGCTTATGACTACGATGATAACGTTAATAAAAATAATAATAATAATACTTTAAGAATAAAATTTTGAAGCAAGAAATTGAGAGTAAATGTCGGTTATGGAAGCAACATGAAGAAACTATTGACCACTTAACTTCGGGATGTCCCATTTTGCAAAGAACGAATATTTAATGAGACAAGATAAAGATTGTTCACATCTGCACTACTCAATATGCAAAGCCTTAGGTATTGAAACTACAGACAAATGGTAAACACATGCCCAAGCCAGTGTGTGAAGAGGGAGATGTTACAGTGTTGTGGAATCAAGCAGTACATACAGAGAGAGAAGTTACAGCAAATAGGCCAGATATAATAATTAAAAACACAAAAGAGAA
>Ga0131853_10003730_pt1 | contig 27383 bp, 12 predicted proteins | sample TergutLab28metaG_FD_92764 | JGI IMG/M metagenome (GOLD analysis project Ga0131853, IMG submission 92764) | Labiotermes labralis P1 segment gut microbial communities from Petit-Saut dam, French Guiana - Lab288 P1 (version 2) (version 2) | ecosystem: Host-associated > Arthropoda: Insects >...
TAGTGGGATGGGGGAGTGGACAGGGTGGATTTGGCTCAGGATAGGGACAGTTCGCGGGATGGTGTGAATGCGATAATGAACCTTCGCTTCCAAAAAATGCGGGGAATTGCTTGACTAGCGTCTCAGGAAGGACTCCGCTGCATTAAGTTGTTATTATTATTATTTTCCTGTTTTGTTGTGCTTTTGTCCATGTATTCGACACTAAACTGTAAAATACGAATGAAAATAATCTGTTTCGTGACGTAGCACACGGACTTTACCAAGGCGTCCTTCACCGTCAAAATATGATGCGGTGTTACGGCACGCCCGTTAATGTAGATGCACTTTGGCATATAAAGTGGCTTTTACTGCGCCGATTTTAACGAAACTCACATTCACATTTTTTATGAACGTTTGTGCGGAATATACTTGCGAAAATTTATGCGACCGTAAGTAAAGCATGGCTTTAAGTGCACCGATTTTGACGAAACTTCGGCCTCGAACTTTATCCACATAATGGAATGAATATTGGAAGTACGTTTACGCTCCTTAGTAAAGTGCGACTTTCACACCTGATATTCACGAAATTCGCTGGCACGACTCGTTAAATCCTTGTACCGAATTTCATGAAAACCCGAAAGACTGGTCGTTGATACTGGGTCACAGGTGGCCACAGTCTCTATGTACGGCGTTCTTTTGTTTTTTTACTTTGTAAAGAAAATCGAATAACTGAATACCTTTACGGCGTTCTTTTGTTTTTTACTTTGTAAAGAAAATCGAATAACTGAATACCTTAACGAATTGTTAGGAAGATTAATAAAGGAGAAGCACAGCATAAGAAAGTGCAGTATGTAAATATGAGTTTGAGTAGACGTAGGAATTGTCGAGACATGCAGTGTAGCCTAACAAGAGAAACCCTTCACGGAACAGCAAGACGACAAAGCTATATTGTGCAGTATTTTGTGGCTGTAGGGCGCTGCGGGAAGTTATATTAAAATGTATTGAAACGTATGTGATTTGAGAACGCCGCAGCACACTTGAACCTCTACCTTGTGTGACTTGCCATATAGGGAGGAACGTGAGCTGAGGCTGTTTGAGAATAGGGTGTGGAGGAGGATATTTGGGCATAAGAGGGACGAGGTAACTGAGGAGTGGCGAGGACTACATAGTGAGGAGCTTTGTTATCTGTACTCACCAAATATTATTTGGGTGACCAAATCAAGAAGGAGATAGGCAGAGCTTGTAGCATGTATGGGGGAGAGGAGAGGAGAGGAGCATACAGGCTTCTGGTGGGGAAACCCGAGGGAAGGAGATCATTTGGAAGACACAGACGTAGATGGGGATGATATTAAAATGGATCTTGAAGTGGGATGGGGGGTATGGACTGGATTGATCTGCCTCAGGATAGGGACAGATGGCGGCTCCTGTGAATGCGGTAATGAACCTTCGGGTTACATAAATTGCTTGGAATTTCTTGACTAGCTGAGAACCTGTCAGCTTCTCAAGAAGGACTCTACTCCAGGGAGTTCGTGACTGCCATATGCTGTGTACATAGATGGCTGTTAAGCGCTTTTCGCCAAATTGCGAGAAGCGACTTAGCTTTGTCATGCCTGCCTGTCCGCTAGGAAAAAACTTGCTCCCAGTTACGTGAAGACATATTTACATTTCTGATAAGATCTCTATGAATTCTTCCTAGGACGAGAAATGTTTCAGACAAGAGTTGTAGAGAAAATCTGAACACTCATTTTGTGTTCCGTATAAAATCTTGTCGTTTATGAGACAATGCGGTAAAATATGGGAGTGACAGGTCACATGCCAGTATATTGCAGCGCATGCGCTTTGCATGCTGGATAATTAAGGGTACATACGCGCTCTCAGAATGTGTAATACTTGCTGCTTCTCCACTACAGCATTGGTTACGCTAAAGCGCTTCAGTGGTACGATTATACGTGCATTGTCTCTCTGGTGTTGAAACTGGTTAGTGGTGGGACATTCTGTATGGTCACAGTTTTTTGCGCAAGCTAGGGCGTCGCGGCACACGGACTGAGAACAACTCCATTGACACTGTCATCCTCCCTGCACAGAGTGTAAACAGTTATTTTAAATTAGGCTGTTCGTTGTAATTTAGCTTCGAGTTGAGCTTAATTCGTACAACGGTGATAACGTTCGATAAGGACGATGGGTCTGTTGTAAATACAAACTACGGATGGACACGTCTAATATGGATTTTTAGATTGCGTCATCTATTGTATTGATTCATTGCCTGTGGCTGTCATGACTGTCATTCGTGTGTGTGTGTCCGCGATTACTGATATCGGAACTTGCTGTTGTATTTGCATGTTAAAATATGTGCGTACAGCGTGTCCCTTGTACTTGTGAAATTGTGCCTTGTAAATACCAGTCAGTATTATGGGATGTGACGTGATTTTATAGCAATTAGCCATTCTTTCCTGTATTCGTAGTGCCTTTCTCAGCAGTGTGTTGTCAGCGTGTGCATATGTCATAGTCGTCAGGAAGCACTATGATTGTTTGAGGCTATTAGAGGATTGCATTGTTAACAGCACAGGGGATGAGATGTGTGAGAGAAATTCACGCAGAGATTTAATCTGAAAACCTGAAAGAAGACCTGTGCTTGGCTGGGTGGAAATATTAAAACGGGCCTGGAATGGATTTGTGAAGGTACATTAGGAATCAAGGCGAGACTTCAGCAGTACACAATTGAGGTGTGACTGGGACACTTTTTTTTCAATGCGATCCTTCTCTATAGCTAGTCACAGCGTGTGATAAGCTTGAACAAGTGTACGCGTAGGACGTACCTTCCTGTTGCGTCATCCACGTGATAGCTCGTTTGACGTCGTCGCTGGTGCAACTGTGTCCTGACAACTTCTCTCTCTCTAGGAGCGCAACGGGAGAATCGGTTGGTGCCAAATCCGGACTGCATGGGGAATGGTTCATTGTTCCCCAACTGACATTTTGCTCCAGGGTTCGAGTCAACTGTGCCGTGTGCGGTCCGGTGTTCTCGTCGCTAAGATGGGGATACACTTCCCGTAGCCACATAAAAGCGCTTAACTCCTTGGATTTCCAAGCGAGACCAGTTTTCCAAGTGGGTGACCATATTACAAACAGCCGCAGCTAACCTCTTTCAGCACACATGCCTCAGATTACGTGACCTTGAACACGAGAGCCCATTGTATATATCGGGATCATTTGAAACTACTACGAGTTCGGCGTCCAAAATAAGAATTGGATTTGTAAACATATTTATCCACTGAAGACAAAGACAAAGTACCAACAAATTCACAGTAGTATTTTGTAAATTATCATTATGCGGTTGTTGGTACTAATGTTACATTTATTTAATTAATGCCCGGTTGCTATCCAAAAATTTAAAGATTAAGATATATAGAACTATAATTTTGCCTTTTGTTTTGTATGGGTGTGAAACTTGGTCGCTGACAGTGAGGGAGGAAAGGAAGCTGAGGGTGTTTGAGAATATGGTGTTGAGGAGAATATTTGGACCTAGGAGGGACGAAGTAATGGGGAAATGGAGGAGATTGCATAACGAGGAGCTAAGTGATCTGTACTCCTCACCCAATATTATGCGGGTGATAAAATCGAGAAGAATGAGATGGGCTGGGCATGTGGCGCGTATGGGTGAGGAGAGGGGGTGTATAGGGTCTTGGTGGGGAAACCGGAGGGATAGAGACCACTGGGGAGACCTAGGCGTAGATGGGTGGTTAATATTAGGATGGATCTCCAGGAGGTGGGATGTGAGTATATGGACGATTGGGCTGGCTCAGGATAGAGACAGTTGGCGGACGCTTGTGAGTGCTGTAATGAACCTTTGGGTTCCGTGAAATGCGGGGAATTTGACTAGCTGCAAACCAGGACTCTGCACCGTGGAGTAAGTAAGTAAGTATGCCCGGAATGTGAACCATTTATTTTTTTCATCCATTTTCTTGTTGGACTGAACAGGATCAACCAGTGGTGCCATTGTAGTGAAGCTTTTGGTTCCTTGAATGGCCTGTCGTTTATTGCTAGTTGACATACTTCTGGGTTCGTAAGTAAGTACGTACGTAAGAGAGTTGCGTTGTGTACCTTGTTTTTGCTGTGACTACTAGTGTTCTGGCAGCCCCACCGACGTCTGTAAGTTGAAATCAAAAGAAAAAACCTCTAGGGTCAATGCATGTGGAATGCATGGTGCAACGGCTGTACTCCAGGTACACCCGGATACTAGATGGACGTTACTTGTCGGCTGGACGCACTGACACCCGTAATCCCGAAACAGGCAGTGTACGTGTAACGTAACATGGAGGCAGGTTCGCGTAACCACTGTAGCGGAGGAAAAGCAATAATTATTAAATATATTGAGTGTGTGTCTTATCCTTTGCCTTATCAGGCATGCAGATCGGATCTTCTCTGCGCCGTATTAAATGTAATCTGTGGCTTGTCTGGCTGGGACAGGTTTTTCCACATTATCTTATCAAAGGTACGACTGTGGGGGAAAAAATTGGATATGAAATGTATGTTTTGATTTTCACTACAGCTTCTGTCTGAAACATTTCTCATTCTAAGAAGAATTCGGAAAGATGTAAGTATCTGTTGCTCTTTTCAGATTTTAGTCAAACTTTATTTTTCTCGACAGATTTCGAATAATACTCCAATAACAGATGTCATGAAAATCCGTTCATTGGGAGCCGAGTCATTCCATGCGGGCGGACGGGCGGGTGGGCGGACATGAAGCTTTTGGAAATTTTTCGAACGCGCAAAAAGTGATGTAGATAAATAGGTGGATGGGTGGAATGAGATTAGTAGACGGGTACGTAGAATGAGAAATGGATGGGTTGAATGATGGCGCCGATGGTCTGTTCGGTATGTTTTACGAAAGCGTATCGTGTCCTTGTGTTACGGAAACTGATACACTGTCATTTGTGTGTCTGGTCTCTTTTTGGCGCAGTTATCAGACAAGTTTCTGTTTTGATATGCTTCTCACTTGTGTGTTGTATGTACATTTCCATAACGACTTTGTTCGGTGCAACATTGGACGTGTAAAAAACGGCCAGTTGGTAATGTGCAGCAAAAAATGGTACGGATGTATATGTGGGCATTAGAACTGGGGGCTCACGCTAGCATGTCCGCGCGTAATTGACTTTTGTAGCAGTCTGTGTTCTCCCCTGACGCATGGGGAACGTTTCGTGACACTTGAATGCATCATGAAGTGTGCAGGGCCCAGAGCAACCACATCTCCACCATGTCATACCCAAAGAGCAGAACATTCTTCGGAGGATGGTTACTCCACACGTCAAGGGAAAGTGTTTTCTTAACGTGGGCGGTTGGTTTCATTGCACGTAATTTGATGTGGTTAGGGCGGCGCCATGCGTCTTGCATGTAAGGGGAAGTTTCTGCTTTGAATTCCGTTCAAATTTGCGAAGAGCCACAAGTCATCTGTAAGCAGTGGTAAGAATTGTCTATCCACTCCACCCCCCTCCCCTACACACACACACACACACACACACACACACACACACACACTAAAAGAAAATTGCGAAAGTAGTAAAGAAAACGCGTTTTTAACGCAAGCAAGACCCAAAGCTGTTTTTGACACGGGATGATGAGTGTGTTCGGAACGCCATTGTTGATTGTTTAATCTGTAAGTTTGGAAAATTTGTTGTTGTCTCTCGGTTTAACCATTAAAGCCTAGTGGTCACCTCCAGGTAAAAGATTAGAAAATTCTGCATTCTGCCCGAAGAGTGTATGTGTTTTGCATGAGTTTCTGAAAAAACAGCGACTTTTGGCCAGTACAACACTGGATTATATAACCGAGATGGGGTGTTTACTGCGCGGTGCGATCTGTATCTGTAAATCAGATTACGTTTCGTCCTTGAAGGAGTGGTTATTGCTAGGGTTGTTAAGACTTAACGAAAGTAATGTGTTTGGCTGTAAGCAAGCTAAGTTGTATGTTTTATTCCCGTATGGAAGTTGTAAAACTTTTTTGTAAGCTTCCGTGAATAATTCGCTAGTTAACAGTCGGGAGGCACTTATGAACAGCCATGTAGATCTTCGTGTAAGGTGGCAGTTAAGATGGCCGATGTAAATTGGAATTGAAATGGCGTGGAAGTTTTTCATGAAATTCTCTAGTTACAATTTTCCTAAAAATCCATTCAGCTGTTCCGGAGTTATTGTGTTGATATAAACGGACACTACCATTTTATTGACCGCTCCGCAGGCATGCAAAGGCGCCTAAAATGGAATTCAGTTCCCCCCTTCCGAATAATACTGGATGGGAAGCATGTTTGTATCAGTTTCGTTTATTACAGATAGGTCCTTAGCAGCGGCATTGTGTGACGCATAATTTGAATATGAACACAGTTGTTCACCATGAAGTCGTATGAGCGTGTGTGTGTAGATCCACGGACTTTTAACCCCAGTACCGGATGGAGGGAGTTGTGTGGTTCGTACTTTGTATGCTTTAAGCCCCCCTGGGGAAGTACCTACCCCCGGTACCCATTCATTAGGAGACTGGATGGTCCCTAGCAGGTCGTTGACAATGGGAGAAAAATGTCTTACGCCAGCCGGGATTGCATCCACGCTTTCTCGGCCGCTTAGTTACGTAGCGTAGTCACTATACAGTCTACACGGGACCTTAATCGCTATAGCTGAATGGACGAAACCAGTTACCAGATAGGCGTGAATGGAAATAAATGTGGTTGAATTAGGTGAGGACAGTGCCCAATTTTGTGAACGAAGTAGTATTCCGGTTTCATAATGACAGCGTGCTTATGTGACATTGTTTAGAGATATCAGGTGCGTGACTGGATTAAAGAGCTGGTGTAAGAGATTAGGTATCTAGCTGTGTAGATAAGGTAAGTACAGACGCACTTAACGTGTGATGGGTGCTGCGATGGATGGATGGTTGGGTTGGTGTGTGGATGTCTTTGAAACTGACATGTTACTCTCCTCTGTTTGTGTTGCTTATAGAACGTGTAAACTTCTCAGAAAGTTAGGACGTTGCGTCTATAAATAGTGCGGAATTGAAGTTCTGTAACGGAAACACTAGCAACAAGCCAAGCAGTTATGTATCTACGCGATTACAAAATGACTTGGGTTGCCTGCAGAAGTCTCACGCTCCACTGCACATCGCGAGGAAGTACAGGCTCTGGGAACAACGATACCCAGCCTCCTTATATCGGATTTTGTTGTCCGGTCTCTCCTTCCATTTCTGTTCTGTATACGACACAAACAGAATTTGGTATCTTGTTTACAAAATGAAATGTTTCAAAGATCGATCGCACATTCAGGCGCTGTTGTTTCCCACCTACGGAGTTACCGTAGTCTGACGCTGTTACTGTTTATTTAAATAGGGTGTTAATTAAACTCTATAGGGCTCTGACGATGGTGTATGACTCACTGACGTCATCTTTTTTGTTGGGGGGGGGGGGGACTTTGTACATCGTCTTGTTTAACGGAACACTTATGACGTTGTGGAAGCTGGCTGTGCTGCCGTCTTCAGGCAAGAAAAGCATGTAATCTGCCAGACCCTTTATTCACCATAACTGAGTATAGCTCTAAGGTTTCCACCGAGGCGTAGTGCCGCGTTTAAAAATTGAGACGGTGGGCATAGTCAGCAAAAGATTGGCAACTGAGGTAGGGTGGTCTATGGTTTATACAAAGTTATCAGAATTCGTCGATTGTACTCAAGATGCAGTCGTCTAAAATAATGGGCGCGAAACTGCGTGCTTGACCTTCGCTCCACTCCGTGCCGTACCTGAAAACATCGGACAGCTAGCTGTGCCTTCGTTTACTTCATGAGTTAAGCGGGACTTTCGACGTGTCACAGTTCCAGATATGGTAATAACTGATATTTATGGGGCGGGTGGGGGGAGGTGTAGGAGACGCGCCGGCGTACACGCGCTTGTCAGACGTTGAGAGATTCGCACCGGCTCGTGTGAGCAGCATTACATCTTTACCGCTTTGCACGTAGGCGTACAGGATGGAGGGGAGAGTGCCCGAAGATTTGCAAGGATATTATGAGATTTAAAAACACCTTGAAACGAGGTGACTGCGAGATGCAGCTATTGGTGTCTTTGCAGTGTTTGTGCTTATGTATTTATTGACACTACGCTGTTTGAATTAGGAGTTTGATACAGCCTAAGCTGTCTGTGGTACAGTACATGCGCGTAGAATGCTTCACGGTATGGTCTGTAATATGCTGTAGATTTGGGAACAGTGAAACACAACAGTAGCATATTGGGAGAGTTTCGGAAAATCGTTTGAAAAGTGGAAGTGCTGAGGATTGAGAAAGTTGCGTAATGGGCAACTTCAAGTAATCTTGATGAAGGTGACCATGTCTAGAAGGATGGTTGTAGTACGGAGCACGCATGTCAGGCGAGAAATGCGTGCGAAATTTTGGTCGAGGAACCTGACGAAAAGGCACCGCTTGTCACAAATATGCGTGGTTATTGAGGATAATATTGAAACGCGTACGAGAAATTAATAGGGTGTGGCGATGTGGACTGGGTTGAAATATCTTAGAATAGGGGCCGATAAATGGGTGAGAGTGCTGATAAGCCCTGGCGGGCTGTTTTGAACACGGCATTTAACCTTTGATTGTATGTTGGTAGAGTGCGGTAGATTCTGATTTTTTGAGCAGATCTTGGCTTTCAAGAAGTAGTACCGTGCTTGAAGTTAACGAGTTAGAGACGGTTTTATATTCGCCTGTGTTAAAAGTTTCCATCTTTAATAGAACGCCGAAAAGAAACGACAAGTAAACAATTATGCTACTTCATGTGTTCTTCCTGTGCATAATTTTCACGAATGGAGATTTCCACAATCCTGAGGCTAATTTAACCCACTGGCGGATCCAGGAAATTTGTTTAAGGGGTAGGGGGCGCATGTGTTTAACGATAAAAAAATTAGATTTGGTAGGAGAATACAGTCAGGGTGAAGTAGTGATTAATTCTGCTTGTATAATTACGTACAAACCAATGATACGGGAGGGGTGGGGAGTGGGAGACGTCTCCTCCCTGAATCCGCCCCGGATGTAACCCTACAGAATTGTGTCGTCTTCTTTGTAAATGACTGACACGTAGAAATGTGCATCGTGAAGAGTTTGTAGGCCTGTTACGATTTATCCTCATACGATAACTTACCTGGCGTGACCGGTTTCGCAGTTAATTATCGTCGTTTAGCAGGAAGCATTGAAAATTTTGAATGGTTACACTGGTGGTATTATCTGGGGTGTGGAAATAATGATCTTGCTGTTGGTGACTTGAAAAAATCACGTAAATTTGTATGTGGATATATGTCATTCCCCCTCGTTCCCTTAGCTTACAAAGGCAAGAGAAGGAAACTTTTTTTTGTGGTAAGATATTCCGTTGTAATGCGTAGGTCATTACATGAATAAAGAGCCTGATTATGGCTTTTATTTGCGCCGAAACATGTGGCATGAACGACAGTAAAATATTGCTTGAACCATAGTTTTGATTTTCCGTCCCTTTAATTCATCCCAGACAGATACTTGCCAAACATTGCAAGCTGTCTTTATTAGGCGCAATTAACGGAAGGTGGTGGAATGTGGCAGTTTGGAAGTGCAATCCAAAGTTAAGGGAAGGTCGTCTTCCTGAGTTTCTTAGTCGTTCTTTGCTGTGTAAGTTAAATGAATGTCTGATGTGGAGACTCGTCATTCCGCGTGTGATTTTGTATCAGCGACTAAACCGTGTTTCATAGTTTCATGGTAGGCGGTGCAGGGATTTTCTTGTGGTAACCTGTATAGCAAGCCCGAGTTCGATGAAAATCGGCCGTGACCCTCGTGCTTAAGGACATTAGTAAATATATCCGTACTCTTAGTATGTCTCTGCCGATGAGGGGGAAATTAGTTCTAGGCGATCTCGGTGGAAAGCCGTTGAGTTTCATGAAAGTCGGTGTAGTGAAAAGCGTACTCTGCTTAAGGGTGTAAATAAACATTTTTTCGCATTTTTATGCATTTTTTTTTCGTACGATTTAGCTAAAATTCAGTACGGAAGATATCAGTAAAAGTGTTTAGAGGTACGCGGGTTTCGTGAGCGTCGGTGCAGTGAACAACGTGCTTCAGGTGACATACGTAAATTTCTGTCGGTACTTCCCACGTTTATTATCCGTTTTGGGTGAAATAGTTATAAGAGATTTGCCAGTGTTACCGTTCAGCATTTTTGAGTGTTCAGAGCTATTCACCACCCTCCCTCATGTATACCTGTTTAATCGCAGGGAATAACAGTTACTTTGTGGGAGAAAGGACTAAGAATGATCAGAACACTGTTGTTGATGCTCTTTTAACCATTCATAGTGCATTCCTAACAACGTTCGTTTCCTGCAGTAGATTAACAAAGTGCATTTTGACACATAATATATTTGTGTGTTTAGTGAGATCCGTACAAGAAACAACAGTATTTCCCATGACAGCTTTAGCGGGCGCATACTACAACGAACGGAACGGATCGGAAGGTGCCAAATTTAGCCGAAATTCACTTGCTTCGTAATGAAATGTTGGGGCAAGCTGTTTAGACTTTTTGGGCCCACCCCCCAGAATTGAAAGCCCGAGGGACAACACTTCACTGTCCAAAAAAAAGTTAGATGTATTCTGTCGAACCAGCGCCTATTAGCAGGAACCGGCTGGAATTATAGCGGAACGATGTTTTTCACTTCCGTACGTAGCGCAGTCCTACGTGTGTACGCATGTAGTGTGGGGAAGAGATGCTTCGGCTGTCGGCGGAAGCCGAACGGGTTTTAGAGGCCCGCTTATTGAATAAACTGGTGAAAGACAATGTGCAGGCGACTAGTGAAAATTTCGGTGTAGGCTGCTTGGTAAACTGTACTGTGATAGGGCTTACGTATGTAATCGACGGTATCTAAGAGAATATATGCATGGTTCCCGTGCACGCTGTGAAGACATAAGGAGGGAGCAGAGGTATAGATCCACTCATTGTTACCCTCGGCACGAGATGGAGATGTGTTTTGTCTCCTTCACGACCCAGCGGTTCATCCCCGGTACCCATTGCAGGCTGGGTGGGTACCAAAGCCATTCTGGACGTTTTGGTGACGACTTTTTCCCTCGTCGCTATTCGAACCCCTGATCGTCCAGCCTGTAGCCTAGTTACTATACCAACTACGTTATACCGACTCAGTGTGAAAATTATTAATCGTAAATTTGTACTGTTTATTTGAAAAGAAATGTACATGTTGAAAAGATTAATCTTTTAAAGCAAGGGGATTGAAAAAGATACCTGAGCTGATATGAGGCAGAACTGTCTGGCGTGGCTTATCGCAGTTTGAATAAAATTGCTAATTTTGTATTTTAACGGAACAGTGAATTCTCATTTGAGAGAAAATACATAGTGATAGTTCTAAGAGTGATTGCTTATTTAACAGATAGCTAAGGGGCCGTTTACGCAGAATCATTTTGTTTTAATAGTGTCGGCAATTGAAGGTAGCATTCATTGAATTTTTTGTTTTGTTTTCACATATTATATCGTAAAACCATTTGGAAACTTGTTCTGTTCGGATTTGTTCGGAAGCGCTCGTTCTGCTGTACGCCGGTGACCGGTAATTTAAATGCATTTTCATTCCTTTCGTTTCTGTCTAGAGTGCGATGTACTTCAACCGGTTGTTTTGTTCTGGAGGCTGGGTCTGGCTGTGTTCTGGGTGACGTAGGAATGGAATTTTTATATACAATTTTGATGAACGCCTTTAAACGAGTGAAGCTGAATTCAGTGAAAACTGTGTGTAGGCAATGTATTGGGCACAATATTTTTTCAAAGTGTTACATAACAGCGCTGTTATTTGCTAAGATTATACATCGTCGGCGATGGATAAAAATATGTCACTCTTGACAGAATCATGTCCAGGAACCACACTGTCCACAACAGATCCCACATGGACTTGCGTGTGATCGAACGCAGGCCTCCGCTGTGAGAGGCCGGCGACTGTGCGCTTGGACAGTGGCAGAGTCGCCGAGAGCATGTTGGGGTTAAAACGGTGAGAGAAATTCAAGGAAGCAAAGCAGAAGGGGGACGCTGGTGCCTTTAACACGACAAATCACTGCCCAATTATTTCTTATACTACCGAGAGAGACAAAAACATATGCAACGTAGTCGGGCCCCCTTTCAGACCGCCGGGCCCCAGTAATTTGTACCTGCTTCCTTGCCTCTCGTCGGCACTGGGCCATGGCTCTTAAAAGTACTAAACGGATAAGGTGTGCTTTGTGCTTCGCAAACTCTTTCGTATTTGGGACACCGAAAGGAGAATTAATTGAGCAGCAGTTGACTAAAAACGACTAGCGAGACTGTGCAGACCAGCTGGCATTTAAACGTTGGGTCAGTTCGTTAAATATTGTGCGGCAGGTGCACGCCTGTCTGGTTCTTTTAATACAGATCCCGGCAGTGTTGTCTGCATTCTCATAGCCGCTGTACAGTTTTGATCGGTCTGACCGAACGTTGCTGTCTAGTGGTTAGCACTTAGGCGTCATATTACGTTGGTCCCGGGTTCAAATTTGGACCTGAAACCGGCTGACCTGACACTTTGTTTTTCGTGATTTTTTTGTTTGTTTTACCAAGCGGGTGGCGGGGTGCTACGTGAAATAGGCGACGACCGCCTTCTCCTACAACACCGTTTGCAGATTGTAGCTTATATCATTGTCAACGGATAAGAAATTGAGACTCCGTGTCTCCTACTTATCGGAAGAATGTCCTCGTCTACTACTGGCCCACCCTAGTTCTTCCTCCTGGCCTTTATACAGAAGTTAACATTAGTCGGTACGTCTTCGATCTGATTTTGCGATGCATACTACAGGTTATCCAGTGCGAGAACGGTCGGGCAGCTCGGTGTAATCCAGCATTGTTTTCTGTTCCGAACTGCGGATTGATTGTTCGGACTGCGAAAACGCAGTTCTGTGACTCCTACCGCGGGATTTACGTCAGTTGGTCCCGTCGTTAAACAAACGAAGATTGAACGAACTAACGAACAAACAGACGAACGAGAGGTTCTGAAATATGTACGGAAGACGGGTCACATTAAAAGCGTATTTATGTAATGGGTCCCCCCCCCCCCATATATAACGATCGTTTAACCATTAAGGCGTTTGTAAAGGTAGAAAGGTTAAGTTCACCCTAGAACAGGCCACGAAAACCCAGAGGGGGAGTAGAGGTATAGGTCTACTCTTTAACCTCGGCGGTACATGGGGGTGGGTGGTTAGCACCACTCCCAGGCAGCTTTCCGCCCGGGAATGACCCTGTATCTGTTGTATAGGAGGCTGGGTGGGCCCCAGGGCCGGTCTGGACGGGTGCGGAAAGTCTTGCCTCCACTAGGATTCGATCCTCGGACCGTCCAGCCCGTAACGAGTCGCTGTACCAACTACGCTGCCTTGGCCCACACGGCGTTTGTACGAGGTGTAACTGAACAGGACGTCGCCGAGACTTGTGCAAGACCCTACCCGAAAAGGCTGAGAGAAATATTCGTAATTAGATCCCCACACACCCTTTACTGCATGGCGTAGTTCTTTTGCTGGGTAGCATCTTTGCCTTCTTATCTTAACAGTATCATGGGGCACTTATAGTCGAACGTTGATACGGGAATTGGACTTGTTGAATACCAGTTTTGAATATTCCGTCATTGCCGATCATTGTATAGTTGATAGGTCAGTTTTGTAACTTCCAACACGAGGGACACAGCAGCCCACATACTTCCTAGACACGTGATCGTGGTTGCTGTTATCGGTAAAGATGCTAGTTTTCTGTCTGAGGGTCTTTTGTGGCTTGCCAGATGCCTTCCAGCAAACGTTGGGATAGGACGTTAAATGTTCTCAGTTTCATCGCCTTCAACCATGCTGCCCTTCGTGACTGTAAACAGTGACGTTGGGAGAACGTCATGTTACACAACAGAAGCATGGTATTGGTGCTTATTTTTCTATTCAGTTATGGGTTCAAACACTCAGCTCTCTTGGAGCTTGCTGGATTTGTTGTTGTAGGTACAGGTGAAGAGGTATTGTTCACGTGTATTATGAATGAACAAAATGCCCATTTGTTTTTATCCTCAATGTGTTGTTGGTGCCAGTCCTCCTGTCAGACATTCTGGTGCCCGCGGGAGGGATTTTGGGTGTAAACGCTTTGTTGAACTGTCCATAATGAAACATTAATTCCTTGTTGTTAATCGTGAAGTACAAAGCAATTTACCGCTCTCAGAACCGAATTCACGGTTATGTTCAAGTGTGACTTCATTCATTGTATTCCTCCTGTGAGTATAAGAACCAGGATTTAAGGAAAGGAGACTGTGACATGTATTCTACAGAGCGTTTCTTATATTGTCCGGGGTACTGCAGCTTTCAGGGGATGTCCAAGAGTGTGCAGGATTTCTGTGCAATAAAGCTGCTCCCTTCGGTTAGGCGATGAGCGACCTGTAATTGTGTACATTGTGGCTTGTGTTATGAAGTATAAAAATAAGGAATAATACGGTTTTGAATGTTGGAACGCAAATGTAACTTAAATTCGCCCTTCCTCAGATCCGTGCGTTGTCCATCACCTCTCCTCCCAGAACCGTAGCCAGCTGCATGCAGTTGAATGTTTAGGTGCGGCAAGCAAGCGGTGTTTCTTGGCAAGCAAGCCTTGGGCATTTTTAAGCCGCATCCTCCAAGACGAGGGACAGTAACACAAAGGCTCTTTCAGGCTTGTAGCACGTGACGGAACTTTTCATCATCGCATTTTGTTATTGGCGTGAGTTCCAACTGATGTTGCGTTTCTGTCTGCATTTTACTACGATTCAGCAACTTTTCGCCACGTTGCTGTTGATGAGGTTTCGCCCTCAAGCTTGGCGCGTGGTACAATTACGGACCGCTTCCCGGTGCGACCCGCACACCGGAGATACAGTAGATGCTTCCAGCGACCAACAGGGCTGTCCACATCTGCAAGGTTTTGGCCCCAGCTGATAATGCTCTGGTGGTATTAATCTATATGGGTGAATAATAGGTGTATAATTCTTTCGGAGTTCATGCACTAACATAGAATTGTGGATTATCCTCCTTAAATTTTGAAGACTGAAATTTATGTAAATAGTAACTAAACGTCAACCGATCCCATTGGCCGCGCGGTCTAAGGCGTGAGTCTGCGGCCGCTGGCTTGCGGGGATTGCGGGTGCGAATCCCGCCGTAGACATGGATGTCTGTCTCTTGTTGAGTGTTGTCCGGTTGAGGTCTCTGTGACGGGCCGATCACTCGTGCAGAGGTGTCCTACCGGATGTGATGTGTCGCCGGAGTGTGATCGAGGAACCTCATAGAGGACGGTCTAGGCCCGCTAGGGCCGTCGAGCCATGTGACGAGAAATTAAAACTCAAATTCCTGCATTACAGGAAACACATTCCGCTTCCATAACACAGACCAGTCGGTATAGATTTTCATGCTTTCGCAGCAAGGTAGTGCTCAGGTGACGGTTGCCTGCATTCTGATACGGCGCAGGTTCATTAGCGGAAGAGCCTACTGCCACCATCTTACGGGTGATGAAATTACGTCCATGTAGTCGCTAGTCGCTGGACCAGTGTGCTTTTAAAAGTTTAACATTTTCGTGATATAGATTATATATTTAGCTCAGAAGCTGAGATATATTTCTTGTTTTTTAAGATCGGTGAAAGAATGGTATGTCGCCTTCTCTCAGCAGTTGTAATGGTGTTTGTGTCGTATGCAGTGTATTCAATATATTATCGTGGGAATATAGCAGAAGGAACGATTTCTTAAGTTAGGGTTACATGGGCACAAATGTTAGTTGCAGTTGGTTTAAAGTTTCTGTTTTGCAGAAGAAGGGATTGAAAGGCGTATCTCTTTGGAGGTAAACATGAATTTTGGCGGAATGCTGCCCCTCTAAGTTGTGTTTGCTACTATTGCAGTATACACCCTTCCCTCGCCAACCGCGGTGGTTGCGTTACTGAAAACTGCCGCCATTGATGAATACGGTGGTATGTCGATATGGGTTTCAGTATTTCATTAATTAATCACTAGCTAAACGGTACATACGTATGTTTCCTGTATATCACATGTAAATGCAACAAAAACACGAATTCAGTAGTCAAAAGTAGTAAAGTACGGAGACTCACTAATCGGAATTTTACTTCGATTTTTTTTTTTGAAAAAGGAAAGATTGTTGACGTGTTCCTTCGGAGGTCTTACTGCATATCTTTGATAGCATGTAATAGGTAATCCATCCCTCTTTTAAACAGAAGACTACGCTGCAGGAAGGGATCGGTATCATTAATAAAAATGTGCCAGTTCAGTCGCCGGTTTTTTTGTGACGCAGCAGCCGAAATCGTTGAAAGGCCATCTCGTTGGCGAGGTGTATGTAACACACACACACACACACACACACAAGGTAGGACTCCTCTATACGAGTGTTCGGCTCGTCGCAAGGGCCTTAACCTACAGAACACGCAGTAAACACAACAGACTAACATCCATGCCCTCAGCGGGATTCGAATCCGCTGTATCAGCAACCAGGCAGCCGCAGACCTACGCCTTAGACCGCATGGCCAACGGATCGGCTGCCATGGTCACTGGGTTTTTGATCTCGGAAAGAGTAATTTTCGTCAGACTTTGTTTATCCGCTGTATTGAATTTTCATTATCACGTATTGTTGTTACGGTTGATTCATCATCACCAACCAAAGTACTGACAGAACCACAGGATTCACCACGTGCAAGCATACCCGACATATCTAACTTCTTTTCCAAGCTCACCACGTTTCTTGCACGTTCAGCTGTCATTTTCTCTGCACGCGTAGGGGCCATGGGTTAACACTTAAAGCGTCACGGGCAATGCACTAAAAATTAAAGACGAACAGCAGAAAGATGCGCCAAACTGAAACACAGAGAGAGGGAGATGTACGAATGCGTGTTTGGAATAAGTCGAATTCTTTTAGGTAGTGAGTAATACCCTCCGCAGAGGGTGGGCAGGCACTTCCTAACCGCGTATACGCGAGTCTTTTTGCCGCAGTTGAAGAAATGTGGCCAAAAAATTCCGCGTGTACGCGAAACGGCGGTTGACGAGGAAAGGGTGTTAACACGCGTAAAACCTACGTTGAGGTGTAATGTAGGTATATTAAATGTAGCTGGACTCGTTATTTTCAGACTGCGTATGAAACAGTAAGACCCAAAGATATTAACGAAATTTGGTCATTGTTGCCAGTATGTGCGATATTTGGGCGCAGGTCAAATTATATTTTACGATCTCCATAAGTTACGTGAAAGTTTTTTTATTTCAGCTACTGTGCGTTGTAATTTTAACATGCAAGCATATGCTGTTGTATCGTTGAAGTAATCAAAATATATATCATCTCCATTTACATTACGAATAAGTTATGCCCGACACGTTTGGAACATATGGGTCATTATCGTGGGTGTATAACACCTGTTGAGGCCATAGCATTTAGTGGGGTACGATAATTGACATACGAAGGTAGAAACATGGGTCACCTAATGTAATGCAAATTAAAGTACACTGTGTTCTGTGATGGTATGTTTTGAGTACTTAACGTATTGTAGTGTTGGCAGCCGTTTCACGGCCGAACAGCACTGTGCCTGTATTATATGAAATTTGACACAAGAAATAATCAGCGGTCGCGCAACGTAGGCGGTGGGCCAAACATTCAGCATGCTAGTGACCTGGCCTGCCAAACGTTTTCTGTGGTGCGAGCAACATCGGCAAAATTTGGTCTGCATGCGGGCAACGTGGATTTCACGAAGTAGAATGAAGACTGAACAAGTATACGTATAACTGTATGTATAATTTTACCTGTGTGTGTGTGTGTGTGTGTGTGTTTATACGCCATGTGCAATAAGAACTACCGATAATACTATGTCAGATTTACGAAAATGCATTTCAAAACCTAGACTAGGGTGCAGCTGTTGTAGCACAGTTTTTCAAAATGAATTAGTAATTTGTGCCTTAAGAAATGAACACCTCGTAAGTTTTCAAAAGTACTTGCGGGATTCTGTCTCGGCTTTGCCTGGAAATGGTTAAAAGACGTTTTCTCGTTTCAAATGACTGCGCGGTATACGCGGTGCTGTGTCATTTGGCTGCTTCACTGGAGACTTCGTCTAGCCATATTCGAAATTGATCAAGGCATACAACTCCCTGTGTGGTGGATGGTCTTTTAGAGCTGACAGTCAATTCGTCAACGGATTCCGAAGAGTCATCTTCATGTTCACAAAATTTCGCCATCTAATCGTGCTCTGAACCAGTTAAGTCCAGTCCACACGTTCGCACCCCGTTTCCTAACGGTCCGTTGTAAAGTCACGCATCCGTGTGTCGCACGGCTTTTTTTTAACCTTTTGGCGCCGGAATTATTTTTTTTTATTTTAGCATAACCTGTATATAAAATGTGAATAATACAGGAACCAAATACGTTAGAATTATGAAACAAACTGCATTTTGAAGGGGGGGGGGGGAAACGGAGAGAATATACCATGTTTAAAATATTCAGTACCTATATTTGTTGAATAAATATGTAAAATGTAACTTTAGAGGTTAGCGGTGCGGTACGACCATTATAGTTGACATTAGGCGTCAAAAGGTTAATTTGACTCCTGCCCCCCCCCTCCTACCCCGACCAGATGGATTTATATTAAGTTACAGTTATAAGCGGGATTGAAACGTGTTATTTTGTAGTTTAACGTAGGTGGCAGGAATGTGTGAAGTGTGAATGATCAGGTTTAACTAGTGTGTTCAGCCTAATTTGTTAGTACAGCAGCATGACGAATTTATTGAATTTTAAAAAGATAAAGGCGCCTATGAAATGGACTGGATGGGTACGAAATATTATTAATACAGTTAATAGAACATTACACATAAGGAAACAAGGAAAGTGAGGGGGGGGGGCGGTGTTACAGAGAAGATAAGGAAGTCAGTGATAATGTTGAAAAATCGAAAATAAATATGTTACATAAGACTGGGAGGGATGTTTTCGGTACTTGTGAGTGGGGTGGGGTGGGGTGGTAGATTGAGGAACCGGTTATTAGGCGCTTTCGCGCAGTCGTGATTGCCTGTTAGCTTCGTTATGTCCGTCCGTCTGTCTGTCCGCATGTATCACCGCGGCTCCCACTGGACGGATTTGCATGAAATTTGATATTCGGGACTTTATGAACATCTCTCGAGAAAATACAAACGTGGTTCAAATAGGGCAGAAATAGCGGACACTTTGCACGACGACCTATGCATGTCTTATTGTTATCGGCGACTTCAAATAACCGTAACAGCGTTTCCTTCGAGTGAAATGGTATTAGGTTGTTATGATTGCCGAGGGGGTATAAGACGCGACTGCGCGATCGTCTTACGTCATGGTTACATTGTTTATCTCGTTAGGCGTTATTGTTTTTAAAAGTAGGAGTAAATGCTGCGTAGGGCAAAACACGTGGTGTTACCAGATTCATTCTTCGCTGATTTGACTGAACTAATAAATACTTGTGTTTTGATTTGCATATGGATTCTTTTAGATGTGTCTGTCTTGAGCTTTTTACCCACAGCTGCCAATAACCGAATTTCGTAATCTCTTCACGTAGGCTTATAATAAGTTGAAGGCAGACCTGGAAGAAGATTACCGTGTTCGACGAGGAACTACCATTGCGACGCGTAGTTGTACGGTTCATTTCTGCTTCCGGATCTTCTTTCTCTCGCGCTAAGTTGCTCTATCCCTCTCTCTGTAGAGGAGACACACCGGCCAATCTGTTGCCAAGCTCTCGAACATCTGCAGACCTCCCAAGTAAAGACGTCAGCAAAAGCAGACATAAACGTTGCCGAGAAAGTGAGATGAATCGCGCTGATATTGCATGGTTCTTTCTGTGAGTCATCAGGGCAGGAGGTTTTGGGATAGTCCGCGAAATTTTGAACAAGCTGCACGGCGTCATACGTCGGAAGACATAATTCTTTATTTTCATTACCCTTACCCTAGTTTGTGTTGGTCTTTCAGCCATTTGCATGAAATGTTCGTGGCTATTCAGTGGGTCAGTAAGTTATGTACCTGACGGAATCTGGATATTGATTAACGTGTTTAAGGAACTCTGGCTATACACCTCTGTTCCGACACAGTTGAATCAGCCCACCACTGCTCATTTTATCAGACATCCATTTTATTATAGCAGGATTACATCCGCAAAGTCGTGTCATTTTGCAGGACAACCTTCAGCGTGAGTCTCAAACTTGTATGGTCCACCTGTGTCAGATTACTACTACGTAAACAGACGAATACTGGCATCTCCACCTCTGTGATTCAGAAACACAATGGTCTACGTCCCACATGACTTAGCGCACTTTCCAATCAGTACCACTAACGTTACATACGCCTGAAGGTGGAGACTTTGTGGAATTAATCGTGCTTTACCAGCAGAACTCGCGCACTTTACGCAGTTTATCTGCCTATTTCGTTAACATTAATAACCCCCAAATTCATAAACCTTTTTCTTATCTCATGCGCTACAAGTCCTGTCCTTGTCACCCATCTCGATTTAACGACTCGGGCAGTGTTGAGTCAGGGTACAAATTGAAGGAATGATGACGAGAGGCAGCGGGGAAAGCTGAGTGTATAGAGTGACCAGTTTAGGGGCTGGACCGCCGAGGAATTTGAGCTCGATTCCCGGAAACGTAAGATTTTTTTTTTTATTCATTACATTCGGATTGGTTTTGATGCCAACCAACGTTACTGTCCAGTGGATACGAAAGGTCTCTTTCCCCGGAGGTAAAGTAGCCGGATCATAAACGTTGACACTTCATCATCTAGTGTATAGCTTACGGTTAGGAATGCACGTAGCTATTCCTCCAGTCCCCGACGTGCCGTTAACGACGTGCTGTTTGTTTAAAGATAAGGACAGTCGGTCATGCCGATAACTGCGCACTCTTCTGGGTAGTTACCCAGCGGGTAGTGGTAATTAATTTCTAATTAATATTTTACCGACGTTTGGGGACGACCTGTCGATACCAGAAGAGCGCAGTTCTTTTCCATTTCACGGCGGAAGCCTGAAATCACGCAGCGTCAGGCATACTCTTTTCACTCTTTAGCTCTTGTGGGTGAGGTCAATCACTCTGTCCCAAGAATGAATAAATTCTAGAATAGAGAATGCCTTAGGAATACGTTAGGTCGCCAATTACGGCAGATCGGAACAGTGTGTACCGTCACTGGGCAACACAGCAGACCAATAATGCGGTTGCACGTAGGGTTCCCGAAGAGCCGACATCATTGCCGCTAAGTGACAGATGATACCGGGCGTCGTGCGGTACTCAGGTCCGGCGATAAAAAATTCTCTGTGTGCTCCCCTGCTCCGAATGTTTGGGAGAATTAAAGGAAATGAAAATTGGAGAAAGCGGTATAATAAGGAAGATTTAGATATACTTTAATTTGTCGGAATAATTCAGTTGAATTTGATTTGTTGTATTAGAGTGAATTGCAAAACAAAATTCGGTCTGGTATTTAATAGTACTCCCCATGGAAGTCGACCAAGAGGACGACCAAAATAACAGGTGGTGGAACTGTGTACAAACAGATAGTATTAAGTGCAACATTAAAATTGGAAAAAGGTCAAAATAGAGCTCACTGGGAGTAGCCATTAAGCAGGCGAAGGTCCACATTGGACTGTAGTGCCGTTGAAGAAGAAGAAGAAGAAGAAGGAGAAGAAGGAGGAGGAGGCGGCGGCGGCGGCGGCGGCGGCGACGACGACGACGACGACGACGACGACGACTTCCCCTGTGCCAAGCGAGATTCGAATAAGCGATTCTAGAATTCGAGTGGTACAAGGCCGTATGTTTGGCCCATGTGATCTGCGCTTGTCTTGTACTTAAATTGGAAAGAATGACATGCGTAATGAGTGTAAGGTGTTAAGTATCCAAGTTTGCAGCGGGGCCGAGGGGATGTTGTGGCCCTGCGCTTCACCATTCACAGTGGAGGGACAGATTTTATGAGCTTGTTTTACAAGCGCTTTAGGGGTCCTTTATGTGTGGCTTAAGGCTGAAGGGGACGCTCGCAGCAGGTTAAGAATTTGAATACCTCTGCATAGAGAAGCTACCCTTCTGATGTGTGAGAATGACTGAAATGTGTATTAACCTTGTTTAATGAGATAGTTTTATGACTTCCACAAAACCGCCTCCCCATACTTAAGAAGAACTTGTGAATGTTTCGAAATCTGTATATATAGCCATGCTTGCACACAAAAGATGAGGATTTGGGTCATTGCCCACAAGTATAGGGTGTTCAAGCTAATGGTTAACTTCATTAGCTAGCGTACATTAGGTTTTCTGGGATGTGACACTGTGTCGTTTCTCACAGATGACTTACTGGCACTTGAAAGGACGGATAGCTCGCTCCTTATAATGACTGGCCTGTGAACTGGGCCACTAGGGAGTTGGGGGTCGCTTGCTGAGAGGGACTGTCCCTCTCTCCTAACCTCTGTACGTAGTGAGTACCGGGGGTAGAGTGGCTGGAGCCTGAAGTGAAACTATACCTCTTTTTCCCCGTATGTCATCATAGCGTGTTGCTTAATTAAACGCAGGTGCGATCTTGGTTTACTGTTTACTGCGTAGCAATAGAGCCCGAAGAATTAGCTTCATGATCCAGAGATACTTAAAAGGTAGTGTGGTTCGGAGTGCTGCCCATCTTACGAAGAATTTCGCTGTTCCTTACCAACAGCGTGGTCCTTAACAGGTGTAGTTTTATCATGAAACCCAAATGAACCCTGCTGTTGACTGTGACGTAGCCAGGTTTTTTGGCGTCCGGGGCCGGATAGTTAAAAATGGCCTCCCTTAAGAGAGTGAACTAAAAAACGCAATTATTGTATTTCCTTTTATTTGGTTTCGTATTTTAAAATCTTTTCTGTGCAGAAAATCACATTTGTCATTTAAAACACTTATTTTCGCGCCCTGAATTCTGCTTACAAGGGGCGACCGTAACCTCCCCCCCTCCCAGTTACGGCCATAGCTGTTGAGATGCAGACCTTCTCCCAATGCTTACTGCCGTATTTGTAAAAGGAGTCCTGTTTCGGACATTTTCGGTGGAGGAAATTCTGAAGATTCCATGTTATCGGCGCGGTGACTTAGAAGATAGCTGTCGTACGAGAAGGGACATTTTGTTATTTCGTAGATCTTCCGAATTAGACCATGTCACATCCCAGACGCAAGCAGTCTTCGATGTAGGCGGGGACTGGACTCTTGGTCTCCAAGAATATACAGTAGTGGTGATAAAGTTTTACGCAGTTACACTGCAGTCCAGATTATTCGATTTGTTCCAATTCCGCATTACAGTTTAATTCTCGCGCATTTTTGAGCCAAATCGATGTAGTAATGTTTTAAATTTTTTCTTCGTATTGAGACTGAAAAGTAATGAAATGATTGGTGTACAACCTGAAGGTTTACATTTACAAACAGCGAAAATGATCTTTATCTTGTTCATATCCGTGTACTGATGTCACCGTTTTACGTAAAAATCCGACTCATGCACTAATATAAGTTAATACCACTTTATTCACACTGTTACATTCCTACGAGTTCAAGGAGCCATCCTCAGAAGTACTAATACATTTCGTGAGCAGGGTCAGCAAAATACGCGTCCAGATGTAAATATCAGATTAAAGAGCAGCGTGTAGTATGTTACGTGTCAGTTGTGACATTTGGTGACAGTTGTTTGCGAAGGCCGTGGTAAACTTGTTTACTCGTGATAAATAGTATCTGTGTTTGGTGAAAACCAGAGGCTCATCCGCGCTTTCATTGCATCCCCCCCCAACCCCGCTGTTGAGTCGTAACTTCCCAGCCAGTTGAATCCATTATGATTTCAGAATAAGGTGAAGTTGTCTTTGTACACGCCATGAACGCGTATGGGGGAAATATAGGTATAGGTCCACGCATTAATCGTGGCGTTAAATTGAGGCGAGTGGTCAGCTTCACACCTCAGCCCCTTAACCACCGGGAAGGAACCCACGGACCAATTTAGGAGGCTGGGTGGGCCCCGGAGCCGGATCTTTTGTTCCTCGGGGGTCGAACCCTGGATCGTCCAGCCCGTAGCCTAGTCAGTATACCGACTACACAGCCTCGGTCTCCAAATCACCTGTCATGGACGCAGGGTTTACCTTGTTAAGACGTCACTGTCGAGTGTTCCCTACCCAATTTTTGTGTACCGTTCTTCTCCTGTGCGGTCGATATGATACGGAATTGCAGCAATGAGACAACGATGTGATGGGTCTATGTTTTGGTGTAACGACAGTCGCTTAAGGCATGTCAAGAATGGCCTTATAGTACTATCAGTGTCCTCTGTTTATCGTGCTGTTCCCAGAGGGGCTTTGTTGCTTCGGTTGATTACACTATAATACCTTGCATGCGAAGCATGTTTCATGTTACACCGTGAGTTTTAAATGCCGTTCATCACATTTGGCCACAATGTAGTTCGAACACGAAGTAAAGATTGTCTTTGGAAAATGACTATTTATTAGTCGTAAGCGCTGGTCTGCTGTGAAATGTTTTACACGTTACTGGGTACTTCGCTGAGCTGAGGAAATAATTGCGAGGGGCGCTTAAGTCATACTGATGAACTCACTCTAGAGGCATGGCCGCGTGTGTCAGGATTACGGTCTGTTGAGATAGAACTAACGTTTCGGATGAACTAGCGTCTATTAGCACACTGACGCTGTGTATTGCCGTAGATGGTAGCAGCTTACCGTAGCTGTCTCACATCTGAGGTTGTTCTGCCCTGAAGATGTAGGTAGCATGTTCGAGACGGTTTATTGTACCATACGACATGTTGTCGTATACGTTAAGACCGAAATGCCATAAAGTATTTTTGCCTCTGAGAGAAAGCTCATCGCCGTTTCAAAGATCTTTCGGTTTAATATTGCTGTGACGGCAAATAGATTTTGCTGAATTATTGTACGACAGATCAGGTGGCACTTGCCGTTACGTTCATAGTTCGTGTGATTTGCATTCCATACGCTTACGAGCAGTTGCGTAACACTTGCAGTTGCTTTTTTAAAAGGACGGTTATGCAGCCTGCTCTGTAGTCTTTTGAGTGTCGTTTGTGGCCAGTATTTGACTAGAAGTTACGAGCTTCACTGTCCCGTATCCTGTGTCTTTGTTCCTGTGTCCTGTAACTCTGTTGCCAAGTATCCGACGGGGCGTTTGGTTGATACCAGAACACTACATCCATGACGTCCGTAGGTCTTCATTGTTGGCATCCCGTTGTGCTATATAATGGAATTCCAATTGAACAATTGTAAGGGGTTTCCAGCCAGCACAACAATATTCATTGTATTTCAACAGCTGTATAAAAATCACAGTAATATTTATTGTATTTAAAGTAGCTACACTTTGTTTTTGCATTGAGGCTTGAAAGTAATACAACAACAGGATGTTGAAAGTAATGCTAAATTATAGACCAGGTGGACGAAGACGACTTGCAAGACCTTTGAAGAGACTGTTGGACGAGGCCGAAACAGGTCTATCAAGGCATAACTCGTGACTGATGATGAAATTATCTACACGAATTACATGCCATTTTCCCACCTGTGTAGGTCGTACAGAGGTGGAGTTTTATTCTAAAACGTAGGAAGGTTTTAGTCGTGAGTGCTGAGTTGTTTGTGTGTTGTTGGTTTTGTCCTTTCTGGCATTTTTTTTCTTGTAATTAGTAGTGATATTTGTTATCGGTAGGATTGCTTGGTTATTTATGGTTTTTGGTGGTGCTGATTTTCAACCTTCATTTTTCTGTCTTCGTGTTCGGTGTTATACGTAAATCGTGTTGCCAGTTCAGTGGGTGTCTTGTGGTCGCCGTGAGGGTGTGTGTGTCCACATACCTGCGCTTGTAAGGAGGCATGAGTTTGGCATTAAAGTAGTTTTGTTAAGCACTGTCTAACGGAACACGCGGAATTCCTTCTGGTTTGTTCCACAACTCCATATAAAGGTGAATTGTTTCTGTTCTTTGAAGAGTATCATTTTCATGTGACTGGTGGTGGATATTCGTAACACTTCCCGCTGTGGAGGGTTTCGGATGATTTCTTGAGTGGGCTTGCAAAATATTTTCAAGAGATGGACTGAGAAGCGAGCGTGATTGTCATGAGACCAGTGGCTGGCTGCTGAACCCCACAGTTTGGTGTTCGGTCTACCTGGGGCGATGCTTCCGGGGGTAATTTTGGATTGTTTGTTTGATGAGTACTTTGAGGCACTGTGCCGGTATCACCTTGGAGAGGTGAAAGAGAAACGTGATTAGCGGGCAAACGTCAGTTCATGTTGCCGTGATGTTATGTCCATTGTCACTAGGCAGTATCCGGGCGTGGCTGAGACACTATATCGACTGGGTTGCAGGCTGTACTGTCAGTGTTCGATCCCTGTGGGGCGGATAATTTCTCTTCCCCGCAGTGTCTGAACCGCTACATAGGAGGCTGTACGAGCCCGTTAGCAAGAGCGAATACTGATCCGGTAGGGTACGCAGTGTCTTGAGTTACTTTCTTCTAGACCTTCCTCCGGAGCAGGATTCGACCGTGCCCGATAGCCACTCTGGACGCTCTAGGGATGATGACGTCTTTGCTTCTGCCGGGAATAGAACCTCAATACCTCTTTGGTCATCCAACTCGTGGTCTAGTCACTATACTTACTTACTCCATGGAGCAGTCCTTCTTGAGAAACTAACCGGTTCTCATCTAGTCAAGAAATTTCCCTCGTTTTATGGAACCCGAAGGTTCATTGCCATATTTACAAGTGCCCGCCACCTGGCTCTATCCTGAGCTTAGTAAGTATACTTTCTGAATTATCCCAGCTGCTGCTTTCAGGTCTTTGAAGAAGAAGAAGCTACGATTGGTTTAAATTAAATGTATATATACCCAATAGAGGGACTGCGCGAAATAGCACGCGGGGGGGGGGGGGTTGGCGACTGAATGCAGCTGAATGTGTAGAATATGCATGGTGACGTTTTTTACATGGAGGCTGGTTGGCTCAGTCGGCGTAGTGAAAAGAATGCCATTACCGAGGAACATACACTATCAGACTAGTTTTCATTCTGTTTTTCCGCTAAGTGTAGTTCAAAAATGGAAGATGATTTTTTTTGGTAAGTTTCGAGAACTAGTTCATGTGTGCGGCGACCATGACTTAGGACGGGAGGGTTTCCATTGCACTTTGTTTACTGTGTGGTCTAGTGGTCAGAGTTTCTGGTTACAGATACAGAGGTCCCGGGTTCGATCCCCGGCGCTACCAGATTTTCTGAGTAGTAGTGGGTGTGGAACGGGGTCCACTCAGCCTCGTGAGCCTCGTGAGGTCAATTGAGCTACTTGAATGAAAAAAGTAGCGGCTCCAGGTCTAGAAAACAGAGATTAACGGCTGTGGGGACCCGTTGCGCTGACCACGTGACACCCCTCTCCGCAAAAGTTGGCACTAACTTCGCCGA
>Ga0131853_10003732_pt1 | contig 27372 bp, 26 predicted proteins | sample TergutLab28metaG_FD_92764 | JGI IMG/M metagenome (GOLD analysis project Ga0131853, IMG submission 92764) | Labiotermes labralis P1 segment gut microbial communities from Petit-Saut dam, French Guiana - Lab288 P1 (version 2) (version 2) | ecosystem: Host-associated > Arthropoda: Insects >...
CACGTGGTGGACGAACACCAAGGACGCCGGGCAGGACGACCTGTTCGAGGGCGGCTTCATGGGCCTCGACAACATCGCGCCGGTCAACCGCTCGACGCTGCCCCCGGGCGCCGGGCGCATCGAGCAGGCCGACTCGACCGCGTGGATGGCGGTGTATGCGCTCGACCTGCTCGAGATGGCGCTCACGCTCGCGCACCACGAGCCCTCGTACGAGGACGTCGCTCTCAAATTCTTTGAGCACTTCACCCGCATCGCGCAGGCCGCGAACGACGAGGGGCTGTGGGACGACGCGGATGCCTTCTACTACGACGTGCTGACCGAGCCCGACGGCACGAAGGTGCCGCTCAAGGTGCGCTCGCTCGTCGGGCTCGTGCCGGTCACGGCATCCCTCGCCCTCGACGGCATCGCCGACGGCCTGCCCGACTTCGCCGCCGCCGTGCGCAACTTCCTGCGCCGCCAGCCCGAGGCGGCCGAGTCGCTGCACCTGCACCCGCGCGGCGGCGGGGTGTCGCTGCTCGCGCTCGTGAGCCCGGAGCGGCTCGAGCGCGTGCTCGCCCAGGTCTTCGACGAGGCGGGGATGCTGTCGCCGCACGGCATCCGCTCGATCTCCGCCTGGCATCGCGAGCACCCGTTCGAGATCTCGGTCGGCGGTCGCGACCAGGTCGTCGACTACGAGCCCGGCGAGTCGACGAGCCATCTGTTCGGCGGCAACTCGAACTGGCGCGGGCCCGTGTGGTTCCCCCTGAACGTGCTGATCATCGACGCGCTGCGCGACTACGAGCAGAACCTCGGCGAGGCGCACACGGTCGAGTACCCCGCCGGCACCGGGCGGCGGCTCGGGCTCGGCGCGATCGCCGACGACCTCGCGGCGCGGCTCGTCTCGCTGTTCCTGCCCGGCGAGGGCGGCGCGGCGCGGCCGGCGGATGCCCGCTACCCCCTGCTCTCGACGGACCCGCGCTGGCGCGACCAGCTGTTCTTCTACGAGTACTTCCACGGCGACACCGGGCAGGGCCTCGGCGCGAGCCATCAGACGGGCTGGACGGCCCTCGTCGCGCACCTGCTGATGCGGGGCTCCCGGCCTCCCATTCCCCCTGACCGATGAATCTCACCCAAGTGTGAGTTCGGGCTGCCACTTCGCGAAAACAGCAGCCTCAACTGCCACTTGGGTGCAGATCGGTCAGGCACGGGACTTTCCGTTCACAGGGGGCCTGAGCGACGAAGTGTCCACAGTTGGGGGCATCAGAGCGAAGTCGGGACATCCGCATCGCCGATCTTGGGATGCATGCCCCGACGCACTGATCTGCCGCCCGGCCTCGGGCCGATGTTCGCGACCTCGACGGCTCTCGCCGCGGGTGTGACGCCCGCGCAACTGCGCAGCGCCGAGTTGAGCCAGCCCTTCCGGGGCACGAACGTGCTCGGAACGGCGAAGACCCTGCAGGAGCGGGGCTCGGCGTGTGCGCTGCGGATGTCAGGCCCGTGGGCGTTCTGCGGCGTCACGGCGGCGCAGCTGCACGGCATGCCCCTGCCGCCCGGCTTCACTGCGCCGCATCGACCGCTCGACGTCGCCGTGCTCGCCCCGAGATCAGCGCCCCGTGCCGAGGGGATCCTCGGCCACAAGATCAAGGCACACAGCTTCCTTGTGGTGCTCTCGGGGCGGCTTCCGCTGGCGCACGCGGCCGATGCCTGGTGCCAACTCGCGGCCGTTCTGCCGCGCGAAGACTTGGTTGCAGCCGGGGATTTCCTCCTGGCCGGCGATGTGTGGGCCGGCGCGCGTCGGCGCCCGCTGTGCGATCGTCAGGAGTTGGAACAGGCGGCTGCGCGGTATGCCGGCAAACGCGGTGCGCGGAATCTGCGCTGGGCACTCGAGCGGCTACGGCCTGACGTCGATTCGCGACCCGAGTCGCTCCTGCGTCTGCTGCTGGTCGCGGCCGGCGTGCCCGAACCGGTGGTCCATCTGGCGGTCGCTGTGGCAGACGGTGCCATCGAGCTCCACCCCGATCTGGCTCTGCCCGACTGGGGCGTGGTCTTCGAGTACCAGGGCGATGGCCATCGAGACCGCGACCGATACCTGGGCGACATCAACAGGAACGAACTGCTGCGCGCCGCGGGATGGGAGGTCATCGAGGTGACCTCGAAAGACCTCTTCGTCGACCCCGATGCCTTCCTCGCTCGCGTGTCGGCGGTGCTGCGACGCCGTGGCCTTCGTCTGAAGTGATCCGAAGTAGCAGTTCGGGCTGCCGAATCCACGAAGGAGCAGCCCGAACTCACACTTCGGTGCCGGGGAGGAAGGACAGGAGCAGGGGCTCAGAGCTCAGGGCTCAGACGAAGAGCAGGGCGACCGCGGCCGCCACCAGGACCACGCCGACCAACATGACCAACCCGCGACCGGAGAACAGCACGGCCGCGATCACCGACAGCACCGACAGCACGCCGAAGGTCACGACCCCGACGGTGTGCAGGGCCGCGAAGCGCAGGGCGGGCGGCAGGGCATCCGCATTCAGCACGGCCTCGATCGCCTCGATGCCGAGGAACACGACCGCCGCGCCGAGCAGCACGACGACCCAGCGCCCCGTGCCCGAGCGCGGCACCTGCCGCATGGGGTCGGCACCCCGCGCGCCTGCGGCACCCCGCGTCTGCTCAGCAGCGGGCGATCCCTCGGCATCCGGCGCCGGCGCGACTCCCCGCGTTTGCCCGGCACCGCTCCCGCGCTTCCGCCGCCCCTGCTGCATGCGGTCAGGTTACCGAGTGCGCTTTCCGACTTAGGCTCGACGCGTGAGCACTGAGTTGACACACGATGCCGAGGCGCACCGCTACGCGCTCCGCGTCGACGGCAAGCTCGTGAGCGCCGCCGACTATACGGTGAACGGCGACCGCGTCTCGTTCACGCACACCTTCACCGATCCGATGCAGCGTGGGCACGGCTATGCCGGGCAGGTCGTCGAGTTCGCCGTCGAGGATGTCGCGGCCACGGGCCGCAAGGTCGTGCCCATGTGCTGGTACGTCGCCAAGTGGTTCGACGAGCACCCCGAGAAGGCTGGGCTGCTCGCTGACTGACACGGCCGCCGTCGACGCCCTGGCCGCCCGGCTGCGGGCGGCCGGCTGCGTGTTCGCGGAGGACGAGGCGGAACTGCTGCTCGACGCCGAGCCGGATCTCGCCGCGCTCGAGCCCCTCGTCGCACGCCGCGTGGCCGGTGAGCCCCTCGAGTACGTGCTCGGCTGGGCCGAGTTCGGCGGGCTGCGTGTGCGCGTGACGCCGGGCGTGTTCGTGCCGCGGCGGCGCACGGAGCTGCTGCTGCGGCTGGCGACCGAGGCCGCGTCGACGCTGTGGGCGGCGAAGACGAAGCCACGGGTGCTCGAACTGTGCTGCGGGGCGGCGCCCGTGGCGACCGCGCTCAAGGTGCGGCTGCCCGAGGCATCCGTCACGGCGATCGACATCGACCCCGACGCGGTGCTCGTCGCCCGCGAGAACCTCGAGCCGCTCGGCGGCACGGTGCACGGCGGCGACCTCTTCGGCCCGCTCGCGCCGCTCGCCCGTTTCGACGTGATCGTCGCGAACGCGCCCTACGTGCCGACCGCCGCGGTGCGGAACATGCCGCGCGAGGCGCGCGAGCACGAGCACGCCGTCGCGCTCGACGGCGGCGACGACGGACTCGAGCTGCACCGCCGCATCGCGGCCGAGGCCGCGCCGCGCCTCGCCCCCGGCGGTCTCGTGCTCGTCGAGACGAGCCGCCGTCAGGCCGCCGCCGACCGCCGGGCCTTCGAGGCGCTCGACTGGCGCGTCGAGCTCGCCGAGGACGACGAGCTCGACGCGACGGCGGTCATCGCACGCCGCGCCCAGCCGGCGCGATAGCGGGCGCCGCCGGCCCGCAGAGCAGCCGATCGACCGCCCCGCTACTGCCCTTGCCCCGAGTCGCCGAAGTTGAACATCCACGCGATGCCGAAGCGATCGGTCAGGTCGCCGAAGTAGTCGCCCCAGGGCGCCTGCTCGAGCGGCATGCCGGGCTCGCCGCCCTCGACGAGCTTCGCGTAGTAGCCCTTTGCGGTGTCGAGATCGGCCGAGCTGCCCGAGAAGCAGAGCGAGATGCGGCTGCCCGCCGCCAGCGCCATCGCCTCGGGCACGTCGGAGCCCATGAGCCCGACGGGGCCGTCGAGCTGCGAGTGCATCACCTGCTGCGGGTCGACCCCCTCGGTCATGCCGCCCTGCTCGAACGTGAGCACATTGAGCTCGCCGCCGAACACCGACTGATAGAACGTCATCGCCTCGCGCGCGTGGCCGCGGAACTGCAGGTACGGCGTGAAAGAAATCGCCATCGGACTCAACCCTCCCGAAGATTCGACGGCGCCGGTCGGGGCCGTCGCGGACACCATTGCACCCACCTCCGACATGCGGCAAGGCTCGCGCGCGCACTGCTCGGTCTGACGACTTTCCGGGGCCGCTGTCGCGGCGGCGCGGCATCCCCGGCTACCGTCGGGGGATGCCGATCGAGGTCACCGAAGTCGAGCTGATGCTGAAGCGCAAGAACCGCCTCGCCGAAGAGCGCAAAGCGGCCGATCTGCGCGCGGCCGAGGCCGAGAAGCGCGCGCAGGCGACGCAGCTGCGCGCCGTCGCGGCCTCCGCGCGCACCCCGCAGGTGGCCAAGATGCGGATGTCCGACGCCGCACGCCTCGACACCGAGGCCGACCGCGCCGCCGCGGAAGCCGAGCGCGCCGACGAGCGCGCACGCCGCTTCGCGATCGACGAGGAGATCATCGCGGTGCGCCTCGCGCACGCCGCGCCGTCCGCGGCGCTCGCCGAGACCAACGACTCCGGCTGGTCGATCGTCTGAACCTCGGGTGTTGCCTCACAAAACAGCATCGAGAGCCTGAATTGCCGCCCTCGCACGCGCAAAGCGTGGAACCCTTGACCTAGTGCCCCGCCGGTGGTCGGACCGGCGGGGCCGCTTCGTCCCAGGCGAGCGGCCGGGCCGCCGTCAACGCCGCCGACGGCTGCGGCGCCGCCAGCGATCGCGCCAGCCGGCGAGCACCGTCTCGAGCACCACCCAGCCGGCCACGCCGAGCAGCACGAGCGCCAGCAGTTCGGCGACGCGCACGGCAAGCATGCCGCCCAGCCTAGGCGTGCGCCGGGTTCTTATCCGGCGCATAGGCGCGCATAGCGCGGGACAAATCCGACGGCCCCACAGTGATGCGCATGATGGCCTTCCTCACGCGTCCACGCACGTGGATCATCTCGGCCGTCGTCGTCGTGGTTCTCGCGGGCGCCGCCGTCTGGTGGTTCGGTTTCGCGCACAAATCCGGCGCCGACGCGGCGACTCCGACCTCGATCACGCAGACCGTGGCGACCCGCACGCTCGAGCAGAGCGTGTCCGGCACGGGCACGCTCGCGCCGACGGTCGACCAGCAGGTCGACTTCGCGGCCTCGGGCACGGTGACGTCGGTGAAGGTGCAGGCGGGCCAGACCGTCAAGGCGGGCGACGTCCTCGCGACGGTCACCGTCGTGCAGGCGGATGCCGACCTCGCCTCCGCGCAGGCGACGCTCGCCTCCGACCAGTCCCGCCTCTCGTCGGCGCAGTCGTCGAGCGACGGATCGAGCCAGGCGCTGGCCCAGATCGCCTCGGACGAGGCGGCCGTGACCGTGGCGCAGGCATCCGTCGCGTCGGCTCAGGCCGAGGTCGCGGGCACGACCCTCAAGGCGCCCGTCGCGGGGCTCGTCACGGCCGTGAACGTCGCCGTCGGCGACGCGGTCACCGGGTCGACCGGCTCGTCGAACGCCTCGAGCGGCAGCGGCAACTCGGGCACCGGCAGCTCGGGCAGCGGCGGCAGCGGCTCGTCCGGCTTCGGCGGCTCCTCGAACAGCAGCTCCTCGTCGCCGAGCAGCTCGTCGAGCTCGAGCAGCGCCTTCGAGATCACCGGAACCAGCTCGTGGACGACCGAGATCAGCGTCTCCGCGACCCAGGTGAAGAACATCAAGACCGGCGACCAGGTCACGCTCTCGACCACCGAGAACCCCAGCTTCTTCGGCACCGTGAGCTCGATCGGCCTGCTTCCGTCGACGAGCTCGGGCGCCGCGACCTACCCGGTCGACGTCGCCGTCACGGGCAGCCCGACCGACCTCTACGACGGCGTCTCGGTCACCGCGAACGTGGTCTACAAGAAGATCGCGAACGCGATCGCCGTGCCGAGCATCGCGATCAAGACGTCGGGCGGCACGTCGACCGTGACCAAGGTCGTGAACGGCAAGGATGTCTCCACGCCCGTCACGACCGGAATCCAGCAGGGCCAGTACACCCAGATCACGAGCGGCCTCGCCGCCGGCGACGAGATCGTCGTGCTCCAGATCACCCGCCCGACCGGCTCGGGCACGGGCGGCACCGGCGGCACCGGCACCCGCGGCTTCGGCGGGGGCGGCTTCGGCGGCGGCGCGGGCTTCTCGGGCGGCGGCACCGGCTCCGGCACGGCGACGAGCGGCTTCACGTTCCGCGGCGGCCAGGGCGGCAGCGCGGGCTTCGGCGGCGGATCGGGCAACTGATGACGCAGACATCCCTCGCCCAGCTGCTCGACGGGCCGCGCTCGGCCGAGCCGGTCATCAAGCTCGCGGCGGCACGCAAGACGTACAAGACGGGCTCGATCGAATTCGAGGCGCTGCGCGGCGTCGACCTGGTGATCGGCGAGGGCGAGTACGTCGCCGTCATCGGCCCGTCGGGCAGCGGCAAGTCGACGATCATGAACATCCTGGGATGCCTCGACACGCTGACCACGGGCGAGTACCTGCTCGCGGGCGACAACGTCGAAGAGCTCGACGAGGCCGAGCTCGCCGCCGTGCGCAACCGGCGCGTGGGCTTCGTGTTCCAGCAGTTCCACCTGCTGCCGAGCCTCTCGGCGTGGCGCAACGTCGAGCTGCCGCTGGTCTACGCCGGCGTGCACCGCGACGAGCGCCGGCAGCGTGCGATCGCGGCGCTCGAGCGCGTCGGCCTCGGCGACCGGGTGAACAACAAGCCGGGCCAGCTCTCGGGCGGCCAGCAGCAGCGCGTCGCCGTGGCGCGCGCGCTCGTGACCGAGCCGACGATGATCCTCGCCGACGAGCCGACGGGCAACCTCGACTCGCACTCGACCGACGAGGTGCTCGGCCTGTTCGACGAGCTGCACGCGAGCGGCCGCACGATCGTGCTGATCACCCACGAGCACGACGTCGCGGCGCGCGCGAGCCGCACGGTGCACGTGCGCGACGGCCTGATCCAGCCCGAGGGGGCCGCGGCATGAACTGGGCGGAGACCCTGCGGACCAGCTGGTCCGCGATCGGCAGCCACAAGATGCGCTCGGCGCTCACCGTGCTCGGCATCCTCATCGGCATCGCCGCGGTCATCCTCACGGTCGGCCTCGGCCTCGGCACCCAGAAGGACGTCTCGAGCCAGATCTCGTCGCTCGGGTCGAACCTGCTGATCGTCTCGCCGGGCTCGTCGACCTCGTCGACCGGCCTGCGCGGCGGCTTCGGCACGGGCTCGACGCTGACGCAGGCGGATGCCACGGCGCTCGCCTCGCAGGTGAACGCCCCCGACATCACGGGGGTCGACGCCGAGAAGTCGTCATCGCTCGAGCTCACGGCCGGCACGACCAACTGGACCACCTCCGTCGTCGGAACGGGCCCGAGCTACCTCGGTGTGCGCCAGCGCACGCTGTCGAGCGGCCGGTTCCTCACCGCCGCGGACGTGAGCAGCCAGGCATCCGTCATCGTCCTCGGATCCGAGACGGCGACCGAGCTGTTCGGCTACACGAACGTCGTCGGCCAGAGCGTCACGATCGACTCGCAGACCTTCCAGGTCGTGGGCGTGCTCGCGGCATCCGGCTCGAACTCGACGAGCAACCTCGACGACACCGCGCTCGTGCCCATCTCGACCATGGCGTCCGACCTCGTCGGCGGCACGTCGGCGAACTCGGTCTCGACGATCTACCTGCAGGCGCGATCGGCGGATGCCCTGCCCGCGGCCTACCAGGAGGCGAAGTCGGTGCTGCTCACCCGGCACGGCATCACGCAGGCCTCCAATGCGGACTTCACGATCTCGAGCCAGAACGCGCTCGTGTCGACCGCGACGAGCGTCTACAAGACCCTGACCATCCTGCTCACGGGCATCGCGGCGCTGTCGCTGCTCGTCGGCGGCATCGGCGTGATGAACATCATGCTGGTCTCGGTCAGCGAGCGGACGCGCGAGATCGGCCTGCGCAAGGCGCTCGGGGCTCCCCCGGGCGCGATCCGCAACCAGTTCCTGGTCGAGGCCGGCACGCTCGGCCTCACCGGCGGCATCGTCGGCGCCGCGCTCGGCATCGTCGCGGCGCTCGTGCTGCCCGGTGTCATCGGCTCGTCGATCGAGGTCTCGGGCGTCGCGATCGGGCTCTCGCTCGTCGTCGCGATCGGCATCGGACTCGTCTTCGGCGTCTACCCCGCCACCCGCGCGGCCCGGCTCGCGCCCATCGACGCACTGCGCACGGAGTAAGCGCCACAACATGAGGAATCACATGAAGACCAGCACATTCACCCTCGCCACCGGAGTCGCCGCCCTCGTCGTCGGCGCCGCACTCGTGCTCACCGGCTGCTCGGGCAGCGGCGCGGCGAACGCGTCGAGCAAGTCGAGCAGCACGCCGCAGTCGCAGGGCCAGAGCCGGCAGGGCGGCGGCTTCGGCGGCGGCGCCGGGTTCGGCGGCGGCACGGTCGGCCAGATCGCGGCGGTCTCCGGCTCGACCCTGCAGGTGCAGTCGAGCACCGACCAGACCGCCGTCACCTTCACCTCGTCGACCGCGATCACCACGACCGTGGACGTCGCGCTCTCGGCGGTGAAGGTCGGCGAGTGCGTCACGGCGACCACGGTTCCGGCATCCGGCTCGACCTCGTCGTCGTCGTCGAGTACCGCACCGGTCACGAGCGTCGCGATCAGCCAGCCCGTGAGCGGCTCGTGCAGCCGCGGCTTCGGCGGCACGAACGGCGGCGGCACGTTCCGCGGCCAGGGCGGCACCGGCTCGGGCCAGCGCCCCAGCGGCTTCCCGACGAGCCGGCCGCGCCCCTCGGGCAGCGCGAGCGGCCGCGGCTTCGGCGGCGGCAACTTCGTGCTGCCGACGAGCGGCGAGGTCACGGCGGTGAGCGGCTCGACGATCACGGTCGACGCCCTGGACTTCCAGACCCAGAAGACCGCGCCGAAGACCGTCACGGTCGACGCCTCGACGAAGTACACCGAGACCGAGAAGGCCACGTCGACCGCGCTCGCGGTCGGCCAGTGCGTCGTGGCGCAGGGCAAGGCGGATGACACGGGCGCGGTCACCGCGACCGCCATCGCCGTCTCGGCGCCGGTGAACGGCAGCTGCACGACGGGCTTCGGCTTCCGCGGGCAGCGCGGCGGCACGGGCGGCACCGGGGGCACCGGCACCTCGGGCGGCGCGAACGGCGCCGAAGCATCGCAGAGCGGGTCGCTCAATGGCTGACGCCACACGCGCACGGGCGCGCCGCCGACGGAACCGCGTCATCGCGGGCACCGCGATCGGCGTCGCGGTCTGCCTCGTGGGCGGCGGCGTCGCATGGGCTGCGCTGCGGCCCCACCCGACGAGCTACCGCACGGCGACGGCGACGACCGCGGACGTCGCGCAGACCGCCGACCTGGCCGGCACGGTCGCCTCGGCGTCCCGCTCGGACCGCGCCTTCCAGGTCGCGGGCACTGTGGCCTCCGTCGGCGTCAAGGTCGGCGACAAGGTGATCGCGGGCCAGACCCTCGCGACGCTCGACCCGACCAAGCTGCAGGACGCCGTGACGCAGGCCCAGCAGGCCGTCACGACCGCGCAGCAGACCCTCGACGACGACCTCGCGTCGCAGACCTCGAGCGCCGCGTCGGTCTCGACGACCGCGAGCGCCTCGGCGGCTGTCCCCCTCGCGGTGTTCGCGGCCGCGACGCCGACGAGCCCCGCGACCTCGGGCGCCTCGGGCACCTCGGTCCAGTCCGCGCTCGAGGCCGTGACCGCCGCGCAGAACACGCTTCTGACCGACGGCAACGCCGTCACGACCGCGCAGCAGACGCTCACGAGCGACCTCGCCGCGATCAGCACGACGGCGCCGGCGTCGGGGCAGAGTGGCACCGCCTGCTACACGTTCCTGCAGGCGACCGTCTCGACGACCGACCCGACGCAGGCCGCGCAGGACATCGCCGACGCCCAGTCGGCCCTCAAGGACTGCCAGACCGCGGTGTCGACGGTGCTCGCCGATGAGCAGGCCGTGGCGGATGCCCAGGCCAAGGTCGAGTCCGACGCGACGACCCTGAGCAACGCGGTGACGTCGCTGCAGCACGCGATCGCGGCGGCCCAGGCGGCGGGCTCGACGCCCTCGAGCCGCCCGACGCGGCCCGCGCAGGGCTCGGGCTCCGGATCGGGCACGACCGGTGGCAAGACGGGCGGCGCGAGCAGCGGGTCGAGCGGTTTCTCCGGCGGCTCGGGAACGCGCGGCGGCGCCTCGTCGGGCACCGGGTCGAAGACGGGCTCGACCTCGGGTTCGCGCACCGGCTCGAGCAGCAGCACGAGCGGATCGGGCTTCAGTGGCACGGGCGGCAGCAGCAGCGCGTCGACGCCGGCGACCGCCCAGCAGATCGTGGCGGATCAGGCATCCGTCACCTCCGCACAGGCGACCCTCGCCGTCGCCCAGCAGAACGTGCAGCTCGCAACCTTGACCACGCCGATCGCCGGCACCGTCGCGGCGGTCTCGATCACCGCGGGCTCGTCGGTCGGCGCGAAGTCGTCGAGCGCGGTCATCAGCGTCATCGGCGACGACGGCTTCGTCGTCGACTCCTCGGTCGCGGTCACCTCGGTCGGCCCGCTGAAGGTCGGCGAGAAGGCGGATGTCGCGGTCGCCGGCGTCGCAGCACCGCAGTCCGGCCAGGTCACCTCGATCGGCTTCCTGAACACCGCGAGCAACTCGTCGACGCCGGCCTACGCCGTCACGGTCGCGCTCGACGGCGACGGCGCGGGGCTGCTCAACGGGGCATCCGCGCGCCTCACGGTCGACGTCGCGAAGGCGAGCGGCGTGCTCACGGTGCCGAGCTCGGCCGTGCACCTCGGCACGGGCGACACCTACACGGTCGACGTGCTGAAGAACGGCGCCGAGCAGCCCGTGGCCGTCCAGGTCGGGGCGATGGGCACCGACCGCACGCAGATCACGAGCGGGCTCGCCGCGGGCGAGAAGGTCGTGCTCGCCGACCTGTCGTCGACGATCTCGAGCGACAGCACGAGCACCACGACCGGGCGCTTCGGCGGCACCGGCCTGGGTGGCACGGCGCGGTTCGGCGGCGGCAGCGGCCTCGGCGGCGGCACGGGCTTCAGCGGCACGGGCGGCTTCGGCGGCGGCACCGGGTTCAGCGGCACCGGCCGCACGCGCACGGGCGGCACCGGCGGCTGATCCGCCCCGCCTGGTCGTCACAAGATCGTACTTTCGACGCCTGTCCCCGGATTTTTCGACGACCGGGCGGATCTCCGACCACCTGGTCGTCAGAAAATTCCTCTCTCGACGCTCGAACCCGGACTTTCTGACGACCGCGGAGTCGCCGCTGCCCCGACCCCCGCTACGAGACGTCCCAGCCCTGCTGGGGCGCCTCGCACGTCTCCCGGAACACGAACTGCGAGGGCTGCTTGCGCTCGCGGCTCGTCCAGTCGATGGGCGGCCGGGCCGCACCCTCGGCGACGTAGCCGAGGCGGTAGACGGCCATCAGCTGCAGGGCGTCCGGCACGCGCAGCAGACGCTCGACGCGCTCCCACTGCCCCGGCACCTCCATCGGGAACGAGATGAACTGGACGCCCATGCCCAGCTCGACCGTCGTGAGCCACAGGTTCTCCATCGCGGCGCCCATGCTGAACACCGAGTAGAACGACGACAGCTCGCCCGGCCGGTTCTCGGCGCGGTCGAGCAGCACGCCGATCAGCAGCGGCGAGCCCTCGACGAGCCGGCGGTTCTCCTCCCCCAGCGTGTGCGGCACCCGCAGCAGGTTCATGAGCTTCTGACCGTGCGGCGTGAAGGCCTGGGAGGTGAAGGGGCGCAGCGGCGCCGGCATCCTGTCGAACAGCATGCCGTCGCGCTTGGCATCCATCTCGGCCTGCGAGAAGCGGAAATACGGCTTGTAGCGCTCGAAGAACGTGCCGTTCGACATCGCCGTCGTCATGCTCGTGCCGCTGATCTCGGCGATCTTCCCGATCGTCGCGCGGTCCTCGACGAGCACGAAGCGCCACGGCTGGCTGTTCAGCTGGCTCGGGGCGCGGCTCGCAGCCTCGATGAGCAGCCGCTGATGCTCTTCCGTCACGGGGTCGGGCAGGAACGGCCCGTTGGTCGTCTTCCGCCGCCGCACGACATCCAGGAACTCCATCGTCATTCCTCCGTCGGAACCGCCGTCAGGATCAGCCGCCACGGGAAGGCCCGCTCGACCGCCCACCCGGCCGGCACGACCGCGGCGAGCTCGGCCGCGGTGTAGCTGCGCCGGATCGACCGCAGCCCGTCGACGTGGCCGTAGGAATCCAGCGCGAACGGCAGCGCGCCCACCGCCCACAGACCGTAGGCGGTCCGGCTGCGCTCGATGTCGTCGTGCAGGACCAGGCGCGTCGCGAGCGCGGCGGTCTCGTCGAGGAACGGGCCGACCTCGGCCGCGCCCAGGTGATGCAGCACATGGTTCGACACGACGATGTCGAAGCGCTCGCCCGCCGCCCGCAGTTCGCCCGCGCCGGCGGTGAGATAGCGCACCGCGCCCCCTTTCCCGGCGCGCACCAAGGTCGCGAAGCGCAGCGCGCGCTCGTCGGGGTCGACGGCCGTGATGGCGAGCGGCAGGCGGTCGGCCGCGGCCCAGGCGGCGAGGGCGCGGGGGATGTCCCCGCCCCCGAACCCCACGTCGAGCAGGCGCACGGGCGCCGCGGCATCCGCGCCCGCATTCCGCAGCAGCGGTCGCAGCCGCGTGACGTACACCCGCCGCCACCCGCTCACGACCCGGTTCGCGAGCGCGAAGTGGCGGTAGGTCGCGAACAGCCGCCGCTCATCGCACGGGCCGTCCATCACCTCGGCGAGCGCGATCGCACGCCCGCCCGTCATGCCCGCCCCGCCTCGACGGCGAGCAGCGCGCCCTCGACGGTGAGGCCGGGCCCGAAGGCCGTGGCGATCAGGGTCTCCCCCGGCGCGGCATCCCTCATCAGTCGCTGCAGTGCGAACAGCACGCTCGGGGACGACATGTTGCCGAACTCGCGCAGCACGGCGCGCGACGGGGCGAGCTGCGCGTCCGAGAGGCCGAGCGCCTGCTGCGTGCGGTCGAGGATCGCCCGGCCGCCCGGGTGGATCGCCCACCGCTCGACCGCGGCCCAGTCGCGGGCCGGGCGCAGCGGCGCGAGGGCCTCGTCGATCGACGCCTCGAGCAGCTTGGGCACGTAGGCGCTGAGCCGCAGGTCGAAGCCCTGGTCGCCGACGGACCAGGTGAGCGCGCCGACCGAGTCGGCGGAGAGCGACGAGTGCAGGGCGTCGACCCGCAGCGCACGGCCGGCCGCAGCGCCCGGCCGTGCGGTCACGATCGCCGCCGCGGCGCCGTCGCCGAACACCGAGGCCGACACGATCTGCTCGGGGTCCTCGGACGAGCGCAGGTGCAGCGTGCACAGCTCGACGCACACGACGAGCACGACGGCCGCGGGGTCCGCCGCGCAGGCCGCGACCGCCGCGCGCAGCGCCGGGAAGGCCGCGTGGCAGCCCATGAACCCGATGCCGAGTCGCGCGGCCGACAGGGACAGGCCGAGCCCGTGCACGAGCTCGTAGTCGACGCCCGGCGCCGCGAAGCCCGTGCACGAGACGGTGATCACGTGCGTCACGTCGGCGAGGTCGACGCCGGGTGCCGCGGCGAGCGCCGAGCGTGCCGCGGCGAGCGCGAGCGGCCCCGCCTCGCGCGCATAGACGGCGTTCCGCTGGCCCGTCGTCGGGTGCTGCATGAGGCCCGTCTCACGGTCGAAGAACAGGGCGGGGGCGCGGATGCCCGGCGCACCGGCCCCCTCGGCGCCGCGGCCCGCGGCCTCCGCCCCCGCCCCCGCGAACTCGGTGATCACCGTGTGCCGCGCCTCGATCGCCGACCCGTCGATCGCCGCCGCGATGAGTCGCTGCGCGACGCGCCCGATGCCGGGTTGGGCGAGCAGGATCGACCGCGCGACCGGCTGCGGCACGACGGTGTCGGGCACGGCGGTGCCGATCGCGACGATGCGCGGTGCGGCCATGGGCGGCCTCCTCCCGTCGGGCGGCGACAGGGGTTGCACGAGACTGCGCGGCCGGCGGTTCACCCCATCGCCACATCCCCCAGGATGCCTCTCCGGCCTCGCGGCCGGTACCCCTGCTCGGCGGCGCCTGCCGCCTGGGTATCCCTTGTGCGGGTTACAGAAGGCAGAACGATCCGTCGTAGGGTCGAAGGGATGCGCATCCTCGCAAAACTCGGTGCCCTGGTCGGTTTCGCCGTCGCCGCAGTGGCGGCGGGGGTGTTGGCTGCGGCCACGCTCGTCCCGCTCGCCGTGGTGGGCTCGCAGGGGGTGAACGGCACCCTCGGCGCCTATTTCGCGATGCCCGACTATCTGCAGATCGGTTCGCCGCAGCAGATCAGCACGATGTACGCGCAGGACGGGCACGGCCACAACGTCGCGATCGCCCGCTTCTATTCGCAGGACCGTGCGATGGTCACGTCCGCGCAGATCGGGCAGATCGTGAAGGATGCCGCGATCGACACCGAGGACCCGCGGTTCTACAGCGAGGGCGGCGTCGACCTCATCGGCACGGTGCGCGCCACGCTCTCGACCGCGCTCGGCCACGGCGACAACGTGCAGGGCGGGTCGACGATCACCCAGCAGTACGTGAAGAACGTGCTCGTGCAGCAGTGCGTCGAGTTGCCGACGCAGAAGCAGGTCGACGCCTGCTATCTGAAGGCGAGCGGCATCACCCCGCAGCGCAAGCTGCAGGAGATCCGCTATGCGTCGGCCCTCGACCGCTCGTACACGAAGTCGCAGGTGCTCACGGGCTACCTCAACATCGTGGGGCTCGGCGGGAACGTGTACGGCGTGCAGGCGGGTGCCGAGTACTACTTCGGGGTGGATGCCGCGCACCTCTCGATCCCGCAGGCCGCGACCCTCGTCGCCATCCTGAACAACCCGAACAACCTGCGCATCGATGAGCCGAACGACCCGTACAACGGGTCGAAGAACCACTACGCCGCGACCCTCGACCGGCGCAACTACGTGCTGCAGCGCATGCTCGTGCACAAGTCGATCACCGAGGCGGAGTACGACGCGGCGCTGAAGACGCCGATCACGCCGAAGATCACGCAGCAGTCATCCGGCTGCGCCACCGCCGCGAAGTACGACGCGGCCTACTACTGCTCCTACGTGCGCAGCACGCTGCTCGCCGACCCGTCGTTCGGGAAGACGGCGGCCGACCGCGTGCAGAAGCTCGACACCGACGGCCTCAAGATCTACACGCCGCTGCGCCTCGACCTGCAGCGCCAGGCGCAGTCGGCGCTCAGCGCCTATGTCCCCGCGCACACCGCGGGGGTGAACATCGGCGGCGCGAACGTCACGGTGAAGCCCGGCTCGGGCCAGATCGTCACGATGGTGCAGAACACGCGGTACAGCGACGTGGGCGGACCGGGCGCGACGAGCGTCAACTACAGCACCGACCAGGCCTACGGCGGGTCGATCGGCTTCCAGACCGGTTCGACGTTCAAGGCGTTCAGCCTCGTCGAGTGGCTCAAGGAAGGCCACCACCTCAACGACTACGTCAGCACCGGCCAGAAGGTGTTCCCCTTCGCCGACTTCCACAACAGCTGCGAGAACATCGGCAACTCGGTCTGGAACGTGAGCAACGCCGAGGGCGATAACCCGCCGGCCGTGATGTCGGTCGAGCAGGCGACCGCGCAGTCGATCAACTCGGCCTTCGCCAAGATGGGCGAGCAGCTCGACCTGTGCGCCATCGCGAACGACGCGAAGGCCATGGGCGTCCACCTCGCCGCGACGAACGGCACCTTCCAGGAATACCCGTCGATGATCCTCGGCGTGAACGAGATCTCGCCGCTCACCATGGCGTCCGCCTACGCCGGCTTCGCCGATCACGGGGTCGTCTGCACGCCCGTCGCGGTGTCGAAGATCGTGGATGCCTCGGGCCACGGCGTCGGGTTCACCCACACCAAGTGCCACCAGGCGATCCCGGCCAACATCGCCAACACCGTCGAGTACGCCCTGCGCGCCGTGCTGCAGCCCGGCGGCACGGGCGCGACGGCGAACCCCGGCGGCGGCACCCCCATCTTCGCCAAGACGGGCACGACCGACGGCGACCAGCAGAACTGGATCGTCGCCTCGACCACCAACTACACGAACGCGATCTGGGTCGGCAACGCCGTCGGCCAGGTCAACCTCGACAAGTTCCCGCTGCTGCAGGGCACGACGGGCTACACCGTGAAGTTCGGCATCGCGCACCAGATCCTCGGGGTGCTCGATGCGGCGCTCGGCGGCGGCCCGCTCGCCGGCCCCGACCAGAACCTGGTCGGCGCCGTGGCCCCGCCGCCCGCCGTGCACGGGCCCGCCAAGCCGGGGAAGCCGACGACCCCGAAGTCGCCCACCGCCCCGCAGCAGCCGGGGAAGCCGGGCAAGGGCAAGCACGGCGGCTGACGCGGCCGCGTCGAGGACGTCTACGCCACGGTCCCGGCGTACTCGTAGTCGTTGCTCGCGATGCGATGCGCCGTCGGCCACAGCTCGGCCATGAGCTCGAGCCCGCGCCGCAGCTGCTCCGGCGGGATCGTGATCGGGATGCGCAGGTTGCGCTCGAAGGCGCCGTCGACGCCGAAGCGCGGGCCCGAGGCGATGAGCAGGCCCCGCGCGTGGGCCGCGAGCACGAGCTGCGAGCTGAGCGGCGCACCGAGGTTCACCCAGGCCGCGAGGCCGCCCTCGAGCCGGGACGGGAACGTCCACTCGGGCAGCAGCTCGGCGATCGCGGCGCGCGCGGCATCCCGCCCGGCCCGCAGCTGCGCGCGGCGCTCGACGGCGATCTCGTCGACCCGCGGCAGCAGCCGGGTCACGACGAGCTGCTCGAAGACGGGGATCGCGAGATCGCTCGCGCCGCGCACCGCCGCGATGCGACGCAGCATGGCCGGCGTCGCCCGGATCCAGCCGATGCGCAGGCCGCCCCAGATCGGCTTGCTCGCCGAGCTGATGTGCAGGAGCTCGGGGCCGCCGGGCGCCCCCGCGCCGAGCGGCGGGTGGCTCTCGGGGCGGTCGATGTCGAGCTCGGCGGTCGCCTCGTCGACGATGACGGTCGTGCACGCGGCATCCGCCGCCTCGAGGAAGCGCCGCCGGTCCTCGGGGGTCATCGAGCGGCCCGTGGGGTTGTGGAAGTCGGGCATCGTGTAGGCCACGGTGGGGGCGGTGCGCTGGAAGGCCGACTCGAGGGCGTCCATGTCCCACCCGTCGTCGACCGTCACCGGGGTCGTGACGAGGCGCGCCCCGGCGTCGCGCAGCGCATCGAATGCGTTCGGGTACGAGGGCCCCTCGGCCCAGACGCGGTCGCCGCGCGTGATGAGTGCGCGGGCGGCCAGGTGGATCGCGCTCTGCGAGCCCGTCGTCACGAGGATCTCGCTCGCATCGGTCGGCAGACCACGGTTCGAATACCAGTCGGCGATCGCCTCGCGCAGCTCCGGCTGACCCACCCCGTCATAGCCAATTCCGCCTAATTGGCATCGGAAGTCATCGAGCAGGTCATCGTTCAGCACCTCGGCGAGCAGCTTCGTCGCGGGCAGCGACGCGTGCACGAAGTCGATCAGGCCGTCGCCCGCGATCGGTCGGTCGACGCGCGTGAGCGGCAGGGCGGTGGTGGTTCCCGAGCCCTGCACACTCGAGGCGTAGCCAGCCTCGCGCAGCCGCTTGTAGGCCGCCGCGACCGTTGTTCTGCTGAGTTCCAGGGCCGTCGCGAGCTCGCGCTCGGCGGGCAGGCGGATGTCGGCCGAGATGCGCCCGTCGAGCAGCAGCAGTCGCACCCGATCGGAGAGCGCCTCGTACGCCGGTGCGTCGCCGCGCCAGTCGCCGAGCTGATCGCGAAGCGCGCGTGCGCCGATTCGACCCCGTGTCATGCAGCCAATTTACGCGAATAGGCATCTTGCCGGAAGGACTGGGCCGAGATTGGCTCTACTTCCACAGTCCAAAGCGCAGACACGCTCACGCCTCACCCCCTGGAAGGAACAACGCCATGCTCTACCTGCTCGGGTACATCTTCACCGCCGGCTTCGTGTTCACCGGGTTCGCGATCCTCGCAGCACTCGGCTTCCGCGACGGCGACCGCCCCGTCGACCCGTTCACGCCGCGGCTCGACCGCACGCGGCGCACCCTCGACACCGAGCTCGACGAGCTCGACGGAGCCCCGGCCCGGAACTAGCCCCGCCTGATGGCGCGGCCGCTCACCACTCGGTCTCGAGCTCCACGGTCTCGCCCGGTTGCACGACGACGAGCATCTCCTCCAGCTCGTAGTCCTCGAAGGCCTCGACGACCTCGGCCACGCCCTCCGAGAAGTGCGCCCAGCCCTCGGTGTGCACGGGCACGATCCACGCCGGCTCGAGGATCTCGGCGACCTGCGCCGCCTTCTGACCGCTGAGCGTGAGGTTCGCGTCGATGCGCGCGACCCGCGCCCGCCCGCAGAACAGCAGCGCGCCGTCGATGGGGCCGAGGTTGTCGGCGATCTCCTCGACCACGTTCAGCGAGGCGTTGTCGCCGCTGATGTAGACGGTCGGCGACTCGGGCGCCGACAGCACGAAGCCGATGACCGGGCCGGACGCCTGGTCGAAGCCCGTCGGGCCGTGCACGGCGGGCACGCCGTAGACGACGATCGGCGCGGCATCCGGCCGCTCGATCTCGATGTGCTGCCACGGCTCGAGCGCTTGCGTGTTCGCCTCGAGCCGCGCGGCGGCCGCGCTCGTCGTGAACACGACGGGCACGTCGGCGAGCAGGGCGCGGCCGGCGTCGTCGAGGTTGTCGGCGTGCTGGTCGTGCGAGAGCAGCACGACGTCGATCGGAGCGAGGTCGGATGCCCCGACGGCCGGCCCCGTGAGCTTGGTCAGGTTGCCCTGCTCGCCGGGCGGGTCGAAGGTCGGGTCGGTCAGCAGCCGCAGGCCGCCGTATTCGATGAGGGCGGTCGGGCCGCCGACGAGGGTCACGCGCACGGTGTCGGTCACCCTCTCATCCTCGCCGCGGGCCGCTGGTGCGTCTACCGGCGGCCCAGAACGCACGCTCGGGAGGAACGATTGCCGGATTCCTCCTCCCGAACGTGCGTCGTGGGCGATTCGTGCGGCACTTTTTCTACTGTGGGGCACATCCCCCTGCACCGCCGGGCATGCCCCACAGCAGGAAATGTGCCCGACGGGGCCTACTGCACCCCGAGCACCAGGTTCGTCTCGGCCGTCGCCCCGTCCCGCACATAGCCGATGCGCACCGAGTCCCCCGGCTTCGCCTGCACCACGAGGGCGTTCAGGGGCGCGAGCGAGGTCACGCGCTCGCCGTCGATGTGGGTGATCACGTCGCCGGGGTGCAGGCCCGCGGCATCCGCCGGGCCGCCCGCGGTCACGGTCTGCACGAACAGCCCGACCGACTGCCCGCTCGACGCGACGAGCGGGGCCGCCTGCAGGCCGAGGTAGGCATAGCCGATCGGCTCGCCCGCGATGATCTGGCCGGTGACGTGCTTCGTCAGGTTCGCGGGCACGGCGAAGCCGATGCCGACGCTACCCCCGCCCGCCTGGCCGGCCTCATTCGGCACGGTCGCGATCGCGGTGTTCACGCCGATCAGCCGCCCGCTGCAGTCGACGAGCGCGCCGCCCGAGTTGCCGGGGTTGATCGCGGCGTCCGTCTGGATCGCCCCGACGAGCACCGTGGTCGCGTTGCCGTCGCTCGGCACGGTGACGTTGCGGTCGAGCGCGCTCACGATGCCGGCCGTGACGGTGCTCGACAGGCCGAGCGGCGCGCCGAGGGCGACGACCGGCTGGCCGACGGCGACGCGGTCCGAATCGGCGAGCGCGATGACGGGCAGGTGCCGGGATGCCTCGACCTTCAGCACCGCGAGATCGCTGCGCGGGTCGCGGCCGACCAGCGCCGCCGACATCGTCTCGCCGTCCGAGAACGTCACGTCGATCGAGCCGCCGCCGAGCGCGGACGAGATCACGTGGTTGTTGGTCACGATGTAGCCGTCGGCGCGGATGACCTCGCCGCTGCCCACCCCGGATGCGCCCTGGGCGCTCCGCGTCGACACGGTGACGATCGACGGCAGGATCCGGTGCGCGACCGACACCGCGTCGCAGGTGCTGCCGTTGCCGGCCGCGGTGCCGCTCGCGGCGGTGCGGCCCGTGTGCTGGGCGAGGCCGGCGAGCGCGCCGCCCGCCGTGCCGAGCACGAGCGCACCGGCCACGGTCGCGACGACCGCCCAGACCGGCCAGTGCACGCGGCGCGCGGCCGCCCTCGGGGGCGCCGGCGGCGTCGCGGCGTCGGGCAGCGGAGCCTCCGGCATCCCCGGCTCACCCGGTTCTTCCGCCCCGTTAGGTGATGCGTGCTCCATCGTCATCCCTCCATGCGACTTGTATCTAAGTCAGACTCTACACCCGTCGCGCACCGATGTCCCTCGTCAGCGCCTTGTTCGCCTCGGCGAGCAGGAAGACCGCGAGCGCGAGCAGCGCCGAGAGCCCCCACTGATGCCAGCCGATGACGTCGGACCCGAACCAGTCGTGCATGAACGGCAGATACACGAACGCCGCCTGCAGGGCGAGCAGCGCCCCCGCCGAGATGTAGATCACCCGGTTGCCGCGGAACACGTCGAGCGAGAGGCTCGGTCGGTCGAGGTACACGCAGCTGAACAGGTAGGCCAGCTGGCACAGCGCGAGCGTCGTGACCGCCGTGGTCTGCGACTGGGCGATGCTCTCGCCGTGGCCGCCCTCGAAGTAGAACGAGAAGAAGGTCGCGGCGCCGATGAGCAGCGACACGACGGCGATGCGCACCGACATCCGCGCATCGAGCAGCGGCGCGTTCTTGCCGCGCGGCGGCTGATCCATGAGCCCGGGCTCGGCGGCGGCGCCCGCGAGGGCGAGCGAGAGCGTCACCGAGGTCGCCATGTTGATCCACAGCACCTGCACCGGCTCGAGCGGCAGCGCCGCGCCGATGAGCACGGCGACGAGGATCACGAGCGACTGCGCGCCGTTCGTCGGCAGCAGGAACAGGATCGACTTGCGGATGTTGGCGTAGATCCGCCGCCCCTCCTCCACCGCGCGCTCGATCGTCGCGAAGTTGTCGTCGGCGAGCACGACGTCGGCGGCCTCCTTCGTCGCCTCGGTGCCCTTGAGCCCCATGGCGACGCCGACGTCGGCCTGCGACAGTGCGGGCGCGTCGTTCACGCCGTCGCCCGTCATCGCGACGACCTCGCCCTCGTGCTGCAGCGCCGAGACGATGCGGATCTTGTGCTCGGGGCTCGTGCGCGCGTAGACGTCGATGCCGCCGGCGAGTTCGCGCAGGTCCTCATCGCTCGTCGCCTCGAGCTCGGCGCCCGTCATCACCCGTGGGGCCTCGCCGCGTGAGATGCCCATCTCGCGCGCGATCGACAGCGCCGTGTCGGGGTGATCGCCGGTGATCATCTTCACGGCGACGCCGGCGCGGTGGCTGATCGCGATCGCGTCGATCGCCTCGGGGCGCGGCGGGTCGACGATGCCGATCACGCCGAGGAACTCGAGGTCGGCGGCGACGTCGTCGTGCGTGAGCGCGGTCTGGGCGGCGTCCGCCCGCCGATGCGCCGCCGCGAGCACGCGCAGGCCGCGACCGCCGAGCTCGCTGATCTGCGCCTCCCAGAAGGCGGCGTCGAGGGGGGCGGATGTCCCGTCCGCGGCCATCTGCACAGAGCACCGGGTGAGCACCCGGTCGGGCGCGCCCTTCACGAGCACGTGGCCGTCGCCCGCGGCATCCGTCGCGAGCACCGCCATGTACTTCGTCTCGGAGTCGAACGGCACGACCGCGACCCGGCGCCACGTCGCCGGCTCGACGCCCGCCTTCAGGCCGAGCACGGCGAGCGCGCCCTCGGTCGGCGCGCCGATGAGCCGCCAGTCCTCGCCCTCGGGGACCACCCTCGCGTCGTTGCACACGGCGACCACCTCGGCGAGGGCGCGCAGATCGGGGTGCGCCGCGAGCGGCGCGGGGGCGCCCGCCAGCGTCACGGCGCCCAGCGGCGCATAACCGAGCCCCTCGACCTCGAACGTGCGCCCGGCGGTGCGCACGGCCCGCGCCGTCATCTCGTTGCGGGTGAGGGTGCCCGTCTTGTCCGAGCAGATCACGGTGACCGAGCCGAGGGTCTCGACGGCGGGCAGGCGGCGCGTGATCGCGTTGCGCCGCGCCATCTGCTGCACGCCGAGCGCGAGCGTGATCGTGACGAGCGCCGGCAGCCCCTCGGGAATCGCGGCGACGGCGAAGCCGATGGCCGCCGAGACGATCTCGTCGAGGTCGAAGCGGTGCACGAAGAAGCCGATGAGCGTCATCACGACGGTCATCGCGATGATCGTCCAGGCGATCAGCCGGCCGAAGCGGGCGAGCGCCTGCGAGAGCGGCGTGTCGATGTGCTCGACCTCGGAGACGAGGTTCTGGATGTGCCCGATCTCGGTGCCGTCGCCCGTCGCGACGACCACGCCCGAGCCGGCGCCGCCCGCGACGAGCGTGCTCGAGAACAGCATCGACGAGCGGTCGCCGAGCTCAGCCTCGGGCGCGACCGGCGCCGACGACTTCTCGGACGGCTCGGCCTCGCCCGTGAGCGCCGATTCGTCGACCTGCAGGTTGGCGGCGTCGACGAGGCGGATGTCCGCGGGCACCCTGTCCCCGGCGCGCACGCGCACGAGGTCGCCGGGCACGAGCTGCGCGGCATCCACCTCGACCCACTCGCCGCCGCGCAGCACCTGCGCCTGCGCCGACAGCATGTTGCGGATCGCGTTGAGCGCCTGCTCGGCGCGCCCCTCCTGCACGAGGCCGATGACCGCGTTGATGACCGCGACCGCGAGGATGACCGCGAAGTCGACCCACTCGCCGAGCAGCGCCTTCAGCAGGGCCGAGGCGAGCAGCACGTAGATGAGCACGTCCTTGAACTGCAGCAGCACGCGCTTCCACCACGGCGTCGGCCTGGGCGGCGCGAGCAGATTGGGGCCATGCTGGGCGAGGCGGCCGGATGCCTCGTCCCCCGTCAGACCGTGATCGCCGGCCCCCAGGTCGTGCAGCACGGCCTCGGCGGGCCGCGCCCACGGTTCGGCGATCTGGATCGTACGGTCGGAGGCCATGGCACCAGTATTCCGGCCCGGCGCGGGCTGTGCGGCTCTGGCGCAAATCTCATCAACGTGTTAGATTGCTCTTGTATCCAAGGGGCGCCGAAGAGGAGCCGGAAATGAGGACGAGATGACCGAGAACACCACCACGAAGCCGCAGCTGGTCGTCGGCATCGACGGCTCGCACGAGGCTCGGGGCGCCCTCGACGAGGGTCTGCGCATCGCCGGCGCCCTGGGGTACGACGTCCGCATCATCTGCGCGTGGGCGTGGCCGGCGAGCGCCGGCATCATCACCGCCGCGCCCCTCACGTGGGACCCCTCGGAGGATGCGAAGGCGATCATGGCGAACACCATGAGCGCCATCGAGATCCCAGCCGGTGTCGGCGTCATCGCCGACGTCATCCAGGGCGACGCGGCCGACCTGCTGATCGACGCGAGCCGCGAGGCGAAGATGGTCATCACCGGCTCGACCGGTGCCGGCATGGCCCGTGCGCTGTTCCTCGGCTCGGTCTCGACCCGTGTCGCGCAGCGTGCGCACTGCCCCGTGCTCGTGTGGCGCCCGAAGACCGGCGCGGTGAAGACCGGAGAGGCCCCCACCACCGCCCCGTAGCGCCGACACGGCGAACGGTCAATGGGTTTGTTTCCGCCCCGCCCTCCGTGGTTACCGTCGAGACGGCACGGATGAAACGAATGCGAAGGGACGAGCGGAATGACTGACACGGACGTCGACCAGCAGGGCGACTGCCCGATCTGCGGAGGGGCGCTGGTCTCCCGCGCGGCAGCCGCCTACTGCCCGAGCTGCGACCTCACCTTCGAGGCCCGGAACAGCATGGACACGCCGCCGCCGGGCGATCAGGGCGATCTTCCCGCACTGTGATCATCGACGAGTCCTTCACCGCCGACGACATCGGCGAAGCCGAGGACATCGTGCGACGGGTGTATCCGAAGGCGGAGCTGCGCGACTCGCGCGGCGCGTTCCACTACGAGCACCTGTCGCGCGGCGTCGATGACGTGAACTTCACCCGCTTCAAGATCTCGTCGCGCACCGACATCGCGGTCGACTTCGACGGCGTCGCGACCTTCGGCATCCTGCTGAAGGGCCGCTACGCCGTCGAGTCGAACGGCACGCAGATGGATGCCTCGCAGCCGTTCCTGTTCACCCCCGGCCCCGGCGGCTCGCGCTCGGAACAGCTCGACCTGCTCACGGTCAACATCGGCATGGACACCCTGAAACGCGCCGCCGCTCTGCAGACCGGGGCCGATCGCGTCCGCCTCCGCTTCGGCGGCAACGCGCCGTCCTCCCCCGCGCTCCGCGCCCACTGGCTGCACACGGCGAACTACGCCTGGAACAGCGTCATGCGCTCGCCCGAGGTGTTCGGCAACGAGGCGATCCGCGTCGCGACGCTCGAGACCGTCGTGACCGCCGCGCTCGCGGCGTTCCCGATCGAGGTCGTCCAGGCGGCGCGCGCGACCGACTTCATCGCGTCCTCGGCGATCCGTCGCGCGAAGGCCTTCATCGACGACAACGCCGACCGGCCGCTCACGATCGCGCAGGTCGCGGCGGCCGCGCGCCTGTCGGTGCGCGCCCTCCAGCTCGGGTTCCAGCGCACGCTCGGCACGACGCCGACCGCCTATCTGCGCGAGGTGCGGCTGGATGCCGCGCGCCACGAGCTGCTCGAGCTCGACGGCGACGCGCGCGTCGTCGACGTCGCCCGGCACTGGGGCTTTGCGAACGCGGGCCGGTTCGCGGCGCTGTACCGGGCGCGCTTCGGCGAGACGCCGGGCGCGACCGTGCGCGGCTGAGCCGCGGTTCTCGAGGTACCCGCGGCACCGTGCGCGCAGCGGACAGCGGATGCGTCATCCGTCCCGCCGCTTTGGCCACGGTGCGGCGCGCCGCGACGCTGAACCCGTGGCACTACTGATCTACGGCTCGACCGAGGGCTACGAGTTCGACGAACGGACTCTGGCCCACCTCAAGATCGCGCTCGCGGCGAAGCTGCGCGTACAGGAATCGTTCCTCCTGAACTGGATGGTCCCGGCGGAGCGCGGCTCGGGCCGCGTCAGCCTGTGGATCTCGCCGACCACCCCGCTCGTGTTCCAGTTCCACGGCTCGAAGCCGCCGAAGCTCAACAAGGTGTGGATCGACGCGCTGACGCGCTCGGCGCACGGCATCCGCGGCATGACCGTGATGGCCGAGGACGAGGCCGAAGACTATCTGAGGGCCGCGGGGGCGCCCGCTGCGCCGTAGCCGCGACATCCCCGCCGCGCCCATCGCGGGGCCGCATCGAATCATTGGCGATCCATGGGGTCGAATCGTTGCGATGCACGGCAGGCTGGGCTCATGGATTACACCGACCTCGGCCGCTCCGGCCTGTCCGTCTCCCGCATCGTCCTCGGCACGATGAACTTCGGCCCGCAGACGAGCGAGGCCGACTCGCACACGATCATGGACGCGGCGCGCGACCAGGGCGTCAACTTCTTCGACACCGCCAACGTCTACGGCGGCGCCGAGCACCGCGGCCACACCGAGGAGATCGTCGGCACGTGGTTCGCGCAGGGCGATGGCCGGCGCGAGCGCACCGTGCTCGCCACGAAGCTCTACGGCGACATGTGGAATGGCTACCCCAACGGCGGCCGACTCTCGGCCTTCAACATCCGCGGCGCGATCGACGCGAGCCTGCAGCGCCTGCAGACCGACCACATCGACCTGATCCAGTTCCACCACGTCGACCGCGGCACCCCGTGGGACGAGATCTGGCAGGCCGTCGAGACCGCCGTCGCGCAGGGCAAGGTGCTCTACGCGGGCTCGAGCAACTTCGCCGGCTGGCACATCGCCCAGGCGCAGGAGGCGGCGCGCTCGCGGCACTTCGTCGGCCTCGTGAGCGAGCAGTCGATCTACAACCTGCTGCAGCGCGACATCGAGCGCGAGGTCATCCCGGCCGCGCAGCACTACGGCCTCGGCGTCATCCCCTGGTCGCCGCTGCAGGGCGGCGCCCTGGGCGGCGTGATCGCGAAGCAGGCGGATGCCGCGCGCCGCGGCACCGGGCGATCGGCCGACGCGACCGTCGCGAACCGCGCCCAGCTCGAGGCTTACGAGGACTTCGCCCGCGAACTCGGCGTCGAGGCCGCTCAGCTCGGGCTCGCCTGGCTGCTGCACCAGCCCGCCGTCACCGGCCCGATCGTCGGCCCGCGCACGCTCGAGCAGCTGAACAGCGCGATCGGCGCCCTCGAGGTGCGGCTGGATGCTGTGGCGCTCGCCCGTCTCGACGAGCTGTTCCCGGGCTACAAGACCGCCCCGGAGGACTACGCCTGGTGACGTTCCGCTCATCGCGGATGCCCCGCGACCGGCCCGTTCTTGGCGGATGCCCATCCGCAACCGCCAGGACGGGGCCGGTCGGCGCATGGTCAAGACCGCCCTGCGGCCCGTGATAGTCTTTTCGAGCACTTGGGCCCTTGGCGCAGTTGGTAGCGCGTCTCGTTCGCAATGAGAAGGTCAGGGGTTCGAATCCCCTAGGGTCCACGCACAGAAACCCCGGTCAGAAGCAATTCCGACCGGGGTTTTCGCGTGCAGGCGCCTGCACGCGAGAGCCGGTCGCAGCCCCGGGTTCCCGGGGCCGCGACCGGCTCTCACTGCGTTCGACTACTCCGTCGCGTCGACCGCGACCCAGAACTTGCCCTTGCCGGGCGTCTGGCCGTTGGCCTGCTGCGTGGCCTCCCAGATCTGGCCCTGGTAGGCGACGCGATCACCGGTCGCGTACTTGCCGCCGGTGGTCCACAGGGGGTAGCCGACGGTGTCGATCTGAACCCAGAACTTCCCCTTGCCGGGCGCCTGGCCGGTGACCGCCCCGGTCGCCTGCCAGCTCACGCCGAGATAGCTGACGCGGTCGCCCGCGGCATAGCCGGTCGTGCGGTTCCAGTCGGGGTAGGCGATCGCGATCGCCGGCAGAGCCGCCCTGTACACGTTGCCGAGCGTGTCGGTCAGCGTCGCCACGGTCGTGGCCGGCTGGCTCACGGTCGCATCGACCGGCGCCGGACAGGCCTGCTGCAG
>Ga0131853_10003733_pt1 | contig 27371 bp, 21 predicted proteins | sample TergutLab28metaG_FD_92764 | JGI IMG/M metagenome (GOLD analysis project Ga0131853, IMG submission 92764) | Labiotermes labralis P1 segment gut microbial communities from Petit-Saut dam, French Guiana - Lab288 P1 (version 2) (version 2) | ecosystem: Host-associated > Arthropoda: Insects >...
AAAATTCACGCATGCGCACTAAGGTTCAAGGTCGGCTCATGCAAGCGCGCTAGATTATAATCCATCAGGTGTTCGCATAAAAAAATACGGTCGGATACTTTTCTAACAGACCTCGTATATTGCCTCTCTTGTCATAGTCCTGTTTATGCATGCACACACACACACACACACACACACACAAAACATAGTTTGAACAACTTTGAATCTCAGTGCTGTTGAATGCATGGGTTGGTGGTGGACATACGAGTACGACATGGGACATGGTGGAAGGTCAACTGTCCATGCAGTGATGATGATTTCTACATGATTTCTTGTGATGTGATAGTATGTACTTTTGATGAGAGTGACGTCTTTTGGCTGTGATTTGTTTTGAGAAGTAGGATTTGTAAAGAGTACATTGTCTAGTGTTGAGATGCTCAGTGTGCAGATCTAATGGCCATACAGTATTTTAAAATTTTGTATTGTGGTGACATGAACAAGACCGCCTCTGTGGTCTAGTGGTCAGAGTTTCTGGCCACAGATACAGGGGTCCCGGGTTTGATCCCCGGCGCTACCAGATTTTCTGAGTAGTAGTGGGCCTGGAACGGGGTCCACTCAGCCTCGTGAACCTCGTGAGGTCAATTGAGGAGCTACTTGAATGCAAAAAGTAGCGGCTCCAGGTCTAGAAAACAGAGGTTAACGGCTGTGAGGACCCGTTGCGCCGACCACGTGACACCCCTCTATCCGCAAAAGTTGGCACTAACTTCGCCGACCGGCGGCAACCGCTCTGTCGGCGCAGTTTGTGTGCGGACTAAGGTCATGGAGTTTTTTTTTTTTTTTAGGTGACATGAACTATGACAAGGGTCATTCCTGTACTTTCATTGCAGAACAGAAAGTTATTTGTTCAGTCTGTAGCATTGATTAGATCCAGGAACAGAGGTGTTTTGTTTCCTGCATTCTCTTCAAGCAAATCACAGTGGTAGTTATTTTTCTAATCCTTCATAAGATGGCCAAACATCATTGCTGAAAAGTAAGCAGTACCTGCTTACAGGGTCACTGGCTGTATTGTCAGAAGAAAATAGATCAGGTTACAGTTACAGGAAGTTTTAAACTGTCTGTATGTAATGGAATATGTAGTTCAGTACTGGAAAAGTAAAACATCCTCCAAGTTTGGTGACTGCAGGTTGTGGAAGAATGAGCATGTGGAAATGTACAAGTATGGTCTGAGCAGACTGGTACTGAAGTGCAAGAAAATGTCATTTTTTATACTCACATACAAATGAGTCAGTGGTTATAGTGTTTTAAATTTATTATGTTGTGTTATTGAGGTGGATGGATGTTGCAGATCGAGGCAAAAATCTGATGTGATTCTTGTTTTGACCCCCCACCCCTCTTGAAATGTCTGTAATGTAAAATTTGTGGATGCAGAATTTTTTTTATGTGTGCTGAGTGGATGAATGTTGGAAGTATTGCATTGTGTGTTTCGCTATGGAATCAGGTATGGTTAGATCTTTCCAAGCTATTCTCCGCTGAAATTACTGGTGTTTCTTATTCTTGTAGGTGTACCTGAGCTGTTGTGAGGATTTGGGCCATTGGTGGAAGATATTATGATTAAAGCTCTTTTTAAATTTTAGGAAATGCTTCTAATGGGATGATGGGTGGTTCACCAATGAATATGGGTGGTGGTGGTGGTGGAGGAGGACAAGGTCCAATGCTTGGAGGAGCAAAGGGTTCAACTCAAGTTACAATTCCCAAAGACGTATGTATCCATAATTTGTTGTAATTTCTTTGGAATTTTTAGTTTAATTTAATTTTAATACAAATTTTATTTAAATTAAGATATAGAAACTGCTGTGAAAGTGAAGTTCATGGAATGCAGCCAGAACGCTCTTAATTCTTGCGTGGCACTCTATTTGCATTCATACTTGATTAAAGCAAGACATTACCACTACTTGCTGCATAGTAACCCAGATGAGCACAGTTCTCAAAACAAGTTCTGTTCAGATGAAGTACCTTGTACTAAGTGTGGGGTTCAAGATGCCCTACAGGATGAGCAGTAGTAAATATTGTTGGTACTTGCTTCATGACAGATGTACCATACTTGTTAGTAAAATAGTATCGCTTGTGATAGCGTCAGATACGATGTCAGTTAAATGCATTTTGTTACATGTTAAAGGGGTATGTGGGTTAGTCAAGCAGAAGTGTGTAGCAGTTCAAGTTTGTTGTTGTAGCACTGCTGTGTGAGACATAACACAGCCCCATTTGCACCTACCTGGGCGGTGGTCAGGACAATGGGCTACATAGAATATGATGTACATGTACACTATAAGTTGTGTTTTATGAACATTTTCTGAAGTCTTATTTTATTCTTCAGTTGGCAGGTGCTATTATTGGCAAGGGTGGTGCAAGAATACGTAAAATCCGATCTGATTCTGGAGCAGGAATAACAATTGATGAACCTCTGCCTGGATCTAATGATCGCATAATCACAATAACTGGTTCACCAAATCAAATACAAATGGCTCAGTATCTCCTTCAGCAGAGGTAAGCATCCACGAGAATGAATGGTGGCGTGATGGAGCGTGTACATATTAATTTCTTTTTTTTTTGTATTGACTTGGTTGGTTGCATTAGTTGTGTGAATGGTGGGTTTTGAAATTAAACACTGGCTTGTGTGCTTACTTATTTGCCTTCTGTAATCAGTCTGCTATAATGTTTGTGGTTATGATTGACCTGTTATGTAAACTGGCCACATCTGTGGCTCTTGTATAATGCTACCTAAGTTAAATCGTTTGTTGGTTATAGTGTGTATCAGGTGTCCAAATAATAAAAACCATTGCTATAGTTGTCACACCATTTCAGAGAGAATGACTGTACCATACTTTAATATCTAAAATTAGTAACTCAAAAATGATACAAGTGATACCAATTATGCACAGTCCAAGTATGTGCAAATCACATTTTTGCCCACACGCACACACACTAAAAACAAAGGGGCTGTATTATCAGTTTCTCTTTACAAATTCTTACAAAAATATTCTGTATTCATTCCAGCTGGCAGTTACTTTTCATCTGAATCAGTGGTGTGACTGCTGTTAGGCAGTGAATCAGTACACCTGTCATAACAAAATACATCCTTTGTACTGTCACTGATGTTACTTTTATTTGTATTATGATCATAATCAGTAAGACCACTTTGTCTTCCACAGTATAAACAGATATATAAGATCATTATCGTTATGTCCATTGATGTGTTCTTCTCTAGCTACCATTTTGTTTTGTATTATTTCATGGTTAGATAATGATTACGTGAATGCCCAAAAAATTTCTAATACATGTAAATTTTTTTTTCTCCAGTTGTAGTAGAGTTTTCGTTAAGTTAAAAACTGTTGACAATAGGCACTTCGTACAATTAAGCGTAGTTTGTTTTTATATATGTAATGACAGAGTGATCTGATTTGCAGGGTAGAGATGGAATGTTTTTGTATGGGATGAAAGAGGAAGAAGCTTAGTTTGGTGATTCTTCAAGCAATGCAGATGCATTAATAAGTAATGGTTAGAATTTCTTTTCTTGGAAACCTAGCCTCAAATTTATTGTCCTTGACTTGCAGGGCAGACATGTGTTATGATTAATAATCCAGTTGAATGTGGAGAGAGAGAGTGTGAGTGTGTGTGTGGGTGTGTTTAGCCATGTCAGTGGTTACCTTTGCAGGACCCAACTAGAAGAAGCTGGCCACGTTATTGTATCAGGGCAATGCTTTTACATGTGTTCCATTTCATTGAAAGTCTTTACATGATGCATGGTGCCAGGATAGCATAGTGTATTGTGACCAGGCATAGAGGCTGAACAATAGGGGTCATGGTTTGAGCAAGAGATTTTTCTGTGCTCTACAATATGCATCCTGACTCTGGCTCACCCACAGCCGCTGGTGGGTACCAGGGGCTGTGGGTGAGACAATTGGGGCATGAAACTGACCACTCACCTCTGTAGCACTAAGGTTAAAAATATTGAACTTAATGCCTTTTTTTCTCCCATATACATAGGTGGTATGCACAAGAACAGTTTTATTTGTATGTGACGTGTTTCAATTCAGATGGGAACCGAGGGCTCTGTATTGTTAGTTTCTGACCATCTTATATTGTATGGTGGAATAAAAATGTATCCAACTTCACTGGTTCTTTTATGACCACGTACGTGGAGGATAAAGGAAGTTGTATCACATTATTTTTCCACTTGGCTTTTGAAGACAAAACAACTGTACAACTGCTTACCTTCTCACCAGGTTACCTCACTGGGGATGAATCCATTTCATGTTAGAGTGGTATCTAGTCTCTGTCTGGGGGGGGGAACAAATAAGGTATTGAGATAACTGACAGAATTGTACTTAACGGATAGTTCATAACAATTTCTTTCATACTATATAAATCCAGCTTCAGTTGTAGCACTGTGAGATAAATTACTCCAGTAATGAGTGTATCTTTAAATCTATTCACCCACTGTAGCAGCGGTTACAGTAGCTTTATGGCATAGGAATATTTTCTTCAAGAATTCAGAATAATTTTTCCACTGCACTTGAAGTGCCAGTCTTTGACTGCTAAGAGGCCTTGCACCTGCAGAAAATTTTTCTTTTTAAGACAGCACATGTCGTAAAATAATAAAAAAATTTGTGCACTGAAGGTGGATAGTTACATATTTTTTGTTCTGTTAATTCCATGGATAAAAATGTCAGGATTATTTCAATGTAACAGTCAGAATTTGTTTCTTGGTAGAACACGGGTCCCGTTGTTTGTACTCTGCTCTTTTAAGGTCATGTCAAGGAAATTTTGTGAGCAGCTTGGGGATTTTCTTGACACGATAGTCTGCTATTTTGGTTATAAAAGGTAAAGTGATCCCGTTACAGGCCCGGTGTGACCCAGAGGGTGGGTAGAGGTCTAGTTCTACTCTTCCCTGACTGCGGCACTAGAAGGGGGTGAGTGGTCAGCAGCATGCCCTGGCCTCACTTTACCCCCAGGAAAGACCTGGTACCCATTTTACAGGAGGCTGGGTGGGCCTCAGGGCTGGTCTGGTACCCACTGGGATTCGATCCCAGACCATCCAGCCCATAGTGAGTCGCTATACCAACTGAGCTACCTGACCCATGTTATTTTGGTTATGTACCTGCTTAATGTACACCATGTACTGTCCCAGAAAAGCACTTATTTTTGTGCACCATTGAACCTGCAATTCAGTTTTCCTCCACTATATTCTTTTGCTTGGCACTGCTGGTGTATTTCTTTTTTACAAAATTTTTAGTGGAATTTTTACGTGGCATATAATATAACTTTGCAAAAGTGTTGCAAATGAGCACTCTTTGCTCAGCAGAAAAAATTTCTCACATTCAGTTACTTGCTGCAAATGAGAAATGATGTGCAATTGAGTGAGAGCCTGGTAATGCAATGTATGGCAGATGATGTGTTGTTCACTCGGCTAACTTGCATTTTGTAACTGAGCTTGTATTTTCATATGCCTTGAGAACCAGTTACAGATGCGGTGTGTAGTAGAGTTTTCATACAATAGAACTCCTGTTTAAGATTCATGTACCTTAAATCGAGAAAAATCTGGAATAGGGGTTGTATCAAACTCAAAGAAAATTACTTCTGTGGCTTGAAAAATGTATTCACTCAGAATGTTCACCAAATGACATATGTCTTCAGTCCATTGTATATTTACGTATTTGCAGTAATTTATGGGACAGAATATAAAAATAAAGTAAGGATTTCTCTGTGCAAGACATCCTACATGTCCTTTCTTCTATCAGCAAATCGGGCAAGAGAATATAATGTAGGTGGTTCCATTTAGAAGAAGCAGACATTACACAGGGAAGGTAAATACCAAAGGAGTTGCAGGCATATGTACAGGGAATGTTCCTTTTTAATTAATTGAGGTGTGATGTCAGCTTTGTTGGTCAGGTGTGATGAAGGAAGAGCAGCTCTCTTGCCACATGTTCAGGTTTGCTCAGACTGGAATCATCAGTTTTGTAGGAGTACAGGTATCTGCAGATATCAGAACTGGGGACAGTCCCTCCAAATGTGGGAACCGGGAACTTGGAGGCTCCAAAATTGTGTAGGAACTGAATTTTTACCTCTTAAGTGTGGGAGAACCCCAAAATAAAGATACCGTAAACTAACAAAAAAATTTACATCTTCTATATTGGGATTTTGACTAGAAAGCCAAACAGGTAACTGATGTGCAGAAAAATATTGCATTGTGGAACCTTAAATCAGGACTCTTTCATGTCTGGTACATGTTATCAGGCGAAATGAAACTGATGTCACTGAGGCCAACCAAATACTACTATTGCTGATTGATGTATATACTTAAAGCTAAAGCTTGTACATGTATTGCTGGAAAATTGTTTAAAGTCATGTTCATATTTTCATTTCTTGTACTGCTTTCTCAAAAATGGCTGGGAGGCACAGAATATTAACTGCCCAACTCATTTTATAGAAACATGCGTGAAATGCATGGCTGTGTTGTAGCAGTCTCCAATAAGGTTCCGTCCTGTCTTAAACAGTTGGCCCATCCATTGAACAAAGAGGCTATTTCACAGGTTCACATGATCAGAACAGATACTGATTCTTTGGCTGCTGGTAGTTTTTTTCATCAGTAATGTCTTCTGTCATTTTTCACATCTTACAAGCAACATTGGAGTAGCAGCTCCATAGATGCTTTATATTAAAGTGGAAAAGTCAGTGACATCCAAGAAACAGAACCTGTTGCAGTGTAGTGGTGTCATATGACAAGGCAGCACATGATACAGACTTGTCAGTGCTGACTAAGGGGAATGTTTTGAAACAAGGCAGCTGTGACACTTTTCCTTCTTTAAACTTTACCGGGCAAAAGCATTTTTAGGACAGCATTTAACAAGGCATTTTTCTGTTCAGATAGGCAGCAAACTAGCATTGAGGTTCCCTGTATTTGAGTTGGCTTTTGATACGGTTGAATAAGGGAATGTTCATCTTGGTGATATCTTTGATATCAGTTCTGATCTACAGTACCATTCACAGAGCTCAAGTTTTGCATTGGTTTTCATTTTGAGTTTTATAAAATATTGTTGTAACTTTATAGGAAGTGTGTGTGTGTGTTTTGGTATGATGTACCTTAAGATGGCACCTTTATTTTAGTGACATGTAATATGTATCTCTTCTGACACAACGTTATTGAATGGTGCCTAGAAACAGACTGGGGCATGCAGTGCATGAGTATGATCAGTATGTGTGTGTTGGTGTAGTTCTCATTTTTCATAGTTTGGTAGTGAGGTATGTGATATGTAAAGATCTGTTAGATGTAGCTTTGAATTTAATAGTGTGTACACTTTATCTTTTCAAGAAATAGCAGAGGGTGGTGATGGTGTTGTAAATTTAATACATCTGATAGCATTAGCAGCAGATGGGTGTACAGAATGCATAATGATTTATTATGTCATGTAGATATTCCACTCTGAATTTATTCTCTTTTTTAACCCCTACTGCTGTCAGTAATTATACTCGGTATCCGTTTCTACCATTTTGCGTTGCTTCATTCATCTTTCCTTATAAGTGTACAAGCAGAAAGCTGTGCTTGTGATGAGCAGATATATTCTTTGCTGAACACTGCAGAACAGGATCCTGAAAAGGAGTCTACAATAACCAGTGGAAGTTTATGCTTATGAAGCATCTTTGAATGCTAGCATTGAAAGGGTTAATAACGAAGTTTTCATCATTGATCCTTGACAAGTGCTAAAAGGGGTTGTGCTGCAGTAACATAGGAGCAGAAAGTTCAAGAACTTGAACCAATACATGTTTGGAAGGGTCTGATTGTCTTTGGGATTGTTCGTACTTTTGCAAATGCAGAACATTATAGTGGATTTTTCTAGTATGTTTACATATTCATCTTTTGGAAGTTTGGAGAAAGCAATGCAGATCATACTCAATTTCTCTTACACAAATTGTAACCCACTCAGGTCCTTTGTTAGACACCGTCAAGTGGTATTGAGAACTTACATGGCCTGACCAAGGGCTGGGGGGGGAATGACCTGTAGTGTTGCAGTCATAACCCCCTTCAAAGTAGTCCCCTTCAGACACCACACATTTGTTCCTATGGTCCTTCCATTGTCCGAAGCACTTTTGGAACTGACTCTTTGGAATAGCTAACAGCTGCATAATTGTGTTTCGTTCTATCTCCATGTCTTGCAACCTCTTCCCCTTCAATAGCATTTCACCTTTGGGAATATAAAAAATCCACTGAGGCTCATGTCCAGTGAATTTGGGGGCTGCGGCACTTGTGGGATCTGATGTTTAGGCAAGAAGTTCTGGACAAGATGGTACGAGTGGGCAGGGGCATTGTCGTGTTGCAGCTGCCAGTCACCTCATACAACACAAGTCGCTTGTGGCGCACTGTTTCATGCAGCCAATGGAGAACTTCAGTGTAGTACTATTGTTAACAGTTTGATCATCTGGTGCATACTGATGATAAACGATGCCTTTGTGATTGAAGAAAACTGTCAGTGTCACTGTCTCCTTGCTCGGAACTTGGCGTGCCTTTTTTGCCTCGGAGAACACATAGTCTTCCATTGTAATGACTGGGGTTTTGTTTCTGAGTTGTACCATAGACCGAAGATTCATCACTTGTAGTTACTGCCTTCTTGAAGTTTGTGCCTTGATCATCACACTGCAGCAAATCTGTCTACTGCAAGGTGGGTCTCTTTCTGGTAGATCGTTAACAGTTTTGGGACAGATTTCACTGAGATGTGCTTCATGCCCAAATCTTCTGTCAGAATGGACTGTACCAAACCAAACAAAAGCCCCAACTAGGTGGAGAGCTTCTAATTGTTATTCTTCGGCTATGCAGCATGGCAGAATGCACTTTGTCAATCATCAGTTGGTACCTGTGTGTGGAGGGCCTCCCGCAACATTCTTCACTCTCGACCGATATCTGTTCCTCTTTGAACGGCCTAAACCACTCCTTAAGTTGTGTATGGCCCATTGCTTCATTCCCAAAAGCCTTCTGAATCATATCTTAGGTTACTGAGGATGAGTGCCCATTTTTGAAGCAAAACTTGATGCAGATGTGCTGCTCAACTTTCTTGGTCATCGTCAGTGCACCATGCACAACAACTGGTTTCGGCGAACTGAGCAGTCTGGGTGGGAGGCAGTAATTCCTGAATGGACACGGAGGTACAAAGTCACTTGCGTCACACTCCCGGCACCAAGCGCCTTCTTGTTTGAAAGAAAAAAATATGGTCGAATGCTTTGTGATCAGGCCACGTACATTTCAGTCCAGTTTGAAAATGGTATCTGTAGATTTAAATCTGCCCCTTGAGGGTCATGAGGGTGTTCCATAGTATTCAGTCAGGTATTTAGATGATTATTTTTCTGAACAAAGCCAAATAATTCAGACAAACTGAGTTGGAACTGGTGGGGTGTCATACAGTGGATTTTTTGGGGTTAATGTTATGTATACCCCATGTACAGGATGCAGGTACTGTTGGAGTAGTGAACATCTGTAACTAATCTTGAGAAGACTTGCAAGTAACTAACCCAGGTCATTGTTGTGTGGAAGACTAGTGATTTTGTTGTTCTTTAATTGAGTAACAAGAAATCACTCATCTTCCCACAACGATGGCTGCATGCTTCAGGGACAGCTCCGGCTTGCTGCATGTGGATAACATTCATCAGTACACAACAGTCTTACATTTCAGTTGTCACAGATGTCAGTGTAGTAGTAAAGATTAATTCCATAGTTTGGAACTGACAATGGAGTGATAATGTTTGTTGTTGTTTTTCCTGGTTATTATGTTACAGTATGCAGGGTATCTGGAAACTGAAGGAAGTTACACTTCATTTTGTTTGAAACATCTTCAGACATTATTACAGTGCAAACATTGTTAATGTAATTTGGGGAAATAACCTAAAATAGAGATGAATAATGGGTCTGAGACTGCATAAATTGAACAGTACATGTAAATATTAATGAGTATCTCTTATTCGGATGAGTCATGATGAACAAAAGCCTCAACCAGTTATGTTACACAGAACTCACTGCTTCATTCAAGCTACGTTGCTTGTGTGCATTTAAGTGATTTAGCTTATTTATGACCAGTTTATGCAAAAGGTGGTTTGTGTTACCAATTTTGAAAGATTAAAAATGGGCCTAGAAATATGTGCTAGCAGTCTCTTGTAAATAATAATTGCAGAATGATTTTCACCTGTGGTTTTATTTATTCATGCTTATTTTTGAGCTTGTGATTGATGCTATTAAAATGTGTCAATTTATATTATGTGTGCGATAACCAAATTATTACCATGAAATGATTTCTTATCCGTCACTTAAGGTGCCATATACAGTGAAGCCTGTCTCTGGTTACTTTGGGGAAGTAGATTTGAAAATCATACAAAGAGTATGAGGTTCACTGTAGTATGTTCTGTCATGGGTGTCTATATGGCATTCATATGTTGTTTCACATGTTTCACTGTGACATTGGAACCATTGGTGGAACAGTGCTGTATTTTTATGAAACATTAGTTTGTTGTGTTCGTGCAGAAGTGATTGTTTATAGTGCAACCTCTATTTTATAAATGCTGTTGCTATGCATATGGTATACACTGTAATTGGTGTCTTACCTCTGTCTGTAAAAAATCCCACAGTACACTGAGAGTAGACAGTTGAGTAGACTCTGGACATGGTGGTGATGCAAAAAGTACAGTGCCTGTAAAAGTGAAGTTGTTCCTATTTGTGTCATGTCGGCATGTGTTGGGGAGTAGAGGTATAGCTCTTCTCATTCATGACCTCAGCACTAAATGGAAGCGAGTGGTCAGGTTAATGCCCCAGCTGCTTTATCCTCTGGGAAGGAACCCCAGTACCCATTGAGTAGTAGGCTGGGTAGATGCTGATGCTGGTCTGGACATTTTGGAGAAGAGAACTAACACATGCCCCTGCCAACATTCAGACCCTAGAATGTCTGGGCCATAGTCCAGCCACTATACCAATTGTGCTACCTCAGATCCTCTACCCTGCCTCTATGTTATTATATAGGAAAAAAAGTCTGTCTCCTCAAGGAATTTGTAGGCCATAATCACCTGGATTCAATACATGACAGGGTGTACTTCGGTTACTGAGCAGCAGCACTATATTCGTTGTTATCTCAACTTAGTTCTTATGGCTAGAATGTAATTATGTATTACTTTCAGAGCAAAATAATGGAAACTGTGTGTATGAGTACATGGTGGAATGGTTTGAAATTTTAGAATGAAAGCCTTCATTTTACAGCAGATTGTTAGAGAAAAAAAAAGTGCCATCCATGGGCATGATTTAATTATATATTCTTCAAACCCTTATAATACTCTGCAGGAATAAAGGATCTTACTGCTGAGTAGTGGATTTTATTCATGTTCTTGGTTTTGTCATTTTTTCAGCTGTCAAAGTGGTGCAGATTCCGGCAACTATTAAGGAACATAAGCAATGCAGCCTGTTAAAGGAAAGGTAAAGAAATATCTCAAAAATTACTCTCTTAATATGAATGTAGTTGTTGGTTACTCATTGTGTCAGTGGTGTACTAACTCAGGATAGCGATATATCTGTTTTCCCTTCCTGTTCCTCACCATCACTTGTATGCATTTACCTGGCTAAAAGGGTGGAAAAGTTTTGTCTAATATCAAAAAACTTTTTATATTATGCTTTACCTTTCCTTTAAATTCTTGGTAACAAACTGTACAGACCTCTGTGAGATATCCTATGGATGGAGGCAGCATTTTCCTTTGAAATAGTGTTACCTGTCTACCAGATTACACATGACACATTCCATGAAGCTGTTATATATGTTTTCCAGCAGTAGTCATACATGTACACGATTAGTCATTTGGTGAAAACTGAAGTTTTTGTTTACCTTGCTGAGTTTTCTTTTGTGCAGAGAACACTGACTCAACATCCAGTCTGACACTTTATGTATATTCTCAGTGTGGTGAATTCATTTTAAAGGATTTTCTGTGTTACACATGCTTAGATTATTCAATTTGCGAGTTATGTGGAATAATTTTTGTTCCAGGTTTTATAACTTTTTTAGATATATTTTTAAAGGCAATGAATCCACAAGTTGCATACTTAAAATGAAGCTTTCATCTTTGTCAGCAGATCAATGTTGCAGTAATACTGTAGACTGGCATTTAGGAGATGCTTGCCCTGATACTGCAGGTGCATATTGGGGCAGTACCTACATGTATAAATATAGTCATGTGCTCACCATCACATTCACTGCTGTATAACTGAAGACACTGAAACAGTTTGTTACATAATGTGTGTTGAACATAACATCCATCCTTTCCATTATGTGCCTCTGATCGTCAGTTATGATGTTAGACTGATCTGTAACAGAGTGTGTTTTTTTTTGTGTGCTGGAATTTTTCCCTGTCAATGTATTCTATTTGTAACTAACCAGTGAAATTCAAGCACAATTTATCTCTGTCAGTGTAGTCTATTTGCATCTAACCAGTGACATTCCAGCATACGTGTTGGTTTGTGGCAGCATTCTTCCTTCATGGTAGCTCTGTGATTTCCATTATGTTTTCAGTAATGTTCTTATTGCCGAATTGTTTTAAGTTCAGCTCTCAGTTCAGAAAAGAGGAGGAAATCCCAGAGGCCAGATCAGGGAAGTAGGAAGGATGTGCTGTGTCTTTTAACTCATTCTGTTTAGACCTTGTGTGAGAGCCACAGAGAATTTTTCACAAAACTTGCATTTTCAATGTCATAAATGACTACTTGTGAGTAATATGTATATAGAGAATTATTCCAGAACTTGGTTGTTTTAAATTTGACTTTTTTTCGGTATTCGTGTCTATGACCATGTCCGATGTACTTTTTCCTAAGAATATGATGATGTTTTGTTTCAGTGTCCATGCAAACTCTCACAAGTTTATGTGAAGAGAGAGAAGGAGAGACAGCTGACATACCAGCAGTGGTTCAAGCTTATAGAAGTGCTAGGATTTTACCAGAAAAATACAATATTTCATTTCTGGCAGGATGAGTTACATCTACTTGAAGTGCATTATGTAATCCATAGCTTTTAAGTTCCGTACATAGACACAGTCATATTCATTTTTAGTAGTTTGTATTTGGATCAATGGATACGATCTTAACATGATTTTGGCTACCCGTTATTGTCAGGTACCTGACCGCAATGTTGCTAACAATTGATCGTAAAGAGCACAACGTAATGAATGTTTCATGGTACAAGCATAGTTGAACAAAAACATTTGCAGTACACGTTAAACAGTGTGTGTAGTCTGAAGTACGTATATTCTTCTTGGTGTTTAAGCTTCAATTGTGAGGTGTGTATTACGCAACATACATAAAAACTGTAATGCCTGGCGTTTCATTATTTGAGAAATGGGAAGTCAGTACAAACAAACCTATTCTGTATTCAGTAACTCATTTTCCACTGAAGTTACTACTTTATATTACACTCTTTGTACTAAACAAGTTACACTTTTTTTTTTCTGTGACAGTAATAAATCCTGCAAAATCATTTTGGTGTTAATTTTTTGACATTGTTTAACATTCAGGGTAAACCCACTTACCAAAGGAGTACTGTACTAGAATCATCTTCACCTACCACTCTTGGGGTAATTTGTGGCACAGTTGGTTGAGGCGCTGCACTGCAGACCTGAAGATTGTGTGTTTGATTCCCAATGGAGTCGGTGGAATTTTTCATTGGCTTGATCTTTCCGGCCGCACTGTAGCGCTGGTGTTGGCTCAACCTCTGACAGAAATGAGTACCAGGGTTATCTCCTGGATGGTAAAGGCAGCCAGTGCATAGGGCTGACAACTATACCACTTTCATATTCCTACTGTCTAGAAGTCAGGAAGTCTCAATGTGCTGGAGCACTAAGGGCCTTTCCAGTCCTGTAATGGGATAGCTTTTTTACCACTGGTGCCAACTCTTGAGTTTAAACATGTTTTGAAAAGCCATATGTAAGTGGGGTGAAGTGGAGTAAGAATTATATTATCAAGAATATTTTAAAGTGGTGTACCTGCCAGGCAGTTTCAGTTGTAGGGTAGAGAATTTTTACCACAGTCTGTCTGTCTCATGTATTCTTAAAGAAATGGTGTGTTTCTCTTATCATTATCATTCACTCTGACAGTCTGTTATTCCATTTGGTCTACCTGATGTAAGTGGAAACAAAGGTTCTGGTGAGTGGCAGGATGCACTACAGAGGTGCTGGGGCTGTGAAGTTAGCACTTCCTTCTAAATTCCCTTTTTCTTTTCAGAACCTACAAATTTCTTTTTGGACATGTTAATGGGTGTTAAAGGGTGGACACCCAGCCGATAAATCTGTAGATGAAATAAATTTAACATGATCGAAGGGGTGGGGCTTCTAAAGTTTTAGCACGGAGTTTGGTAAGCTGGAAAAAATGAGTGAATTGAAATTTCTAAACCAATTACATGTATCCATTTTCCCCAGACAAGCAATTTTGTGGGACAGATGAATGCAAGGTTTTGTGAGTGTGCCTGTATACCTGGGAGCAGGAATTAAATTCTTGGCTTGAAATGCCCCATGTCCAAATACTGTAGGTTTTCGTGGCAATTGGCAAGAAGCTGCGATAGGAAGAAAGGGCTTTCTTACTTGCTGAATAAAAAGAACAGTTTTTGGAGGGCATATAATGTTATTATTTATAAGGGAATGATGCTGACATTTACAAAACTGCATCTCTTTTAGTTTTAAAAGTAAAAGACAAATTAATAACTGGGGTGTAAGTAACCTCTCTATGTTAAATAAAGGTGGCATGGAAAAGTCTTCCATCAGCATTCTTCAGTGGAATTTAATAGAGCAGCTGTGGGTACATTGTACTTCACGGCTGTCATCTTTCATCCAGCAAAATGAAAGCTGACATTTCAGTTTCCAGTTCATTTACATTGAAAGGGCAGGGGTTTTTAATCATGTAATCTGCTTCTAAAGCAGTGAGTGTATTAATTAGCATTTGGCCTTGTGGTGGTTGTAGCTGGTTTTCGCACAGAAACGTATGGATGTCCAATGAAGAGCTACACATGGTGTCATGATTAATGCTTAAGAACAGATGGCTTTTCCCCCCAAGCCATATTTATATAGTTTTTTGTGGATGTCTTGGCAGAGTACAGTAATTGCTTCTCAATTTTCAAGCGTTGTTATGATTGTGGTGTATGGCAGGTTGTCACCTCCAACATTGCTGTATGATATTTAAGCTGCTAACTTTCTGAGAGAATTTATAACAAGCTTCAGCACTGTAAGTAGTGCAGAAATGATATACACAAGTATATTTGAGCCAGTGCATGGATTTGAAATCCTTTTAATGTGCAGTAACAATTGTAAGCTAAACTGCCTCTACAGTTTCAACTCCAATTTTACCCTCCCCAGAAATTAGATTCCTGAGCCTCGGGATGGCAGGAAATTCAAAATATCAAACATGGTTTGGCTCCTGATAACAGGGTAGTTCAGAGGTCAGTTTCATACACCATGGCATCGTAAGTTGTGACTGAATGGAGCAGTATGTTCACAGGTCCATGCTATTAAGGAAATTCTTCACATTGTATGGAACATGCACATTCATTGCCATGTGCACAGGAGCCCACCACTTGTCCTTGTCTCCTTCCATCTACATTATATTTTCAAGTGGCTTGTTTCCTTGAGGTTTTTCAACCAAATGTAGGGTGTGTAAATGTAAAATTGCATGTGGTACATTTGTTGGGTGTCGGATTAATTTGTTTATGTGATGCAATCTGTTGAGATCAGACATGCAAACTGACACACTGTTTTCACAGCAGAGCAGTTGAGTTCACATGGGCATTTTTCAAGGATGGCAGCGTAGTGCTAGGTTTTCTCCTGTATTAGTACTGATCACAATATTTCCACATTTGCCAAAAAAAAGTTATATGTTCTGATCCAACCTGTGGACTAGACAGTATGTTAAAAAAACGGGTAATGTAACTTGTCAGTGTCGTAAATTTGAGTTTGTAAATTTTGTTTGATGCTCAAGATCTCTCTTGTTCAGCTGAGCGAAGCCTGTTGGTGGGCGCTTGTCATGGATCAGGTTAGAAATAATGCTGTAAGTATGGTGGCCTTGCTGAATTTTACAGTGTTTGGCATAAGTGAAGAAATTTCACTCTGCTATTAAGTACACATCTGAAAAGTTTATTTCTGATTGTCATAGAATGACTGATGGAGCTTAAAGAATGCTATATCCAGAGGCACTTTGTGAAGAATTGTGTACATTACCACTGCTTTGTAAGTTTGTGAACATTGTGTAACAATACATGTGTTTCATTTATCCATACAAGTGTAAGTTCTGAAAGGTATCAGGGTCAGGTTTTTGCTTTCAAAATTTGCTACAAATAGGTGAAAAAGGTAAAGCAGTCCCATTACAGGCCTGGACAGGCCCAGAGGGTAGCAAGGAGTTAAGGTTCCCAGGTATCGTGACAACGGCATAGGATGGTGGTAGGTTGTCAGCCTTACGCACCGGCTGCCTTTACCCCCAGGAAATACTCCTGGTACTCATTTCTGTTAGAGGCTGAGTCGACCCCAGCGCCACAGTGCAATCGGAAGGATTTTATGTCAATGAAAAATCCACTGACACCAGCTGGGATCGAACCAGCAACCTTCTGATTTGTAGCACAGCACCTTAACCACTGTGATACTGCGGTCCCCGCTACAAATAGGACACTTCGGAAATATTTTTTGGTAGACATTCACACTGAAGAAGTGAAAATATTAAGTGTTATGTCCTTGCTTCCTTGTCGGGTGACTGTGCTTCTCATCTTTGCATAGTGTCTCTTGGCCACATCGCTGTTGGTATGTTATATCCTTGTTTGTTATGCTGTAGGTCTAAGTCACAGATTAGTAGTTCAGACAGGTTACTCAGTGTCAAAGGAAATGTGACAGGAAGTGAGGTAACGTTCCATATATGATGCAGTTTTTGTTAAATGTGTTCTGAGGGTAAACTGGGGAAGTAGACTTAAATGTCAGTTGGCAGCTTAGCAAATTACTGATGCTTCAGTCTTCTGGGATGTTACACAGTGTTTTGGGGTTAGTTCCCAGTGTTTTGGCATGTCATAGCACTCACCTTCAGGATCCAGTAGTCCAAATGACCTTCCCAAGGACAGTGTAACATCCCAGAAGATTTGTGTCTATTAGTCATTGATGAAGGCTGATGTAGAGGTCAGGTGTAGCAGAAGGGCACAGAATGCCCCATTTGGCCCCTTCTGCCTTCTTAAGAAATAAAGACCAGTGTCAGTAGTAGTAGTAAAGTAGTAAGTGAAAATGGGAATGTTAATGGCACACAACCATTATCTGCACAAGAGAGAAATCAGGTCTGAAATCCTTACCTGATATATTTTGGTCACTGGAAATGAAAGTCTGTTCTCTTACTGTCGTTATGTAAGTGGGCATGTGGTTAGAATGGTACACACAAAGCTTGCATACAGAATTTTGCGGGAAACCTGTTGGGTATGTTCTCACCCAAAATCCTGGGGACTGTACTATGACCGATTCCTGAAACCATTCAGTGTGATAACTTCACATGACACACTAGGGTATATAACTATCATGTCTTAAGTGTCGGGGAAAACAAAATCTCCAGCATGTGGTCCCTTCTTCAGACAATTAATGTTATAAATATCTGGCCTCATTACTTTGATGTGGCCACCAAAATATTGCACTGTCTCCTTTGTTGCTAGTTTTGCTAGTATGAAATCATAAGGTGACTGGGTATGGTTTGCAGCCCTCGTCCTCTTGAAATTCCTCCTCTGTGAATTTAATTATTTTACATCAGCGTTTGTTGCACACAATTTTGTGACATGTTTTGACTTTCTTCCTGGGTTTGGAATCAATTTCCATTTCACCTTGTGTGGTTAAATTAGTTACCATAATGCAGGAGATCATCACAGCCAGAATACACAAATGTTTTAGGTTGTCAGCAGTACAGCTTAATTTGTCATATACCACCGTTAATACATCTGCGCATAAAGTGACTGTACCACACTTGGAAACACTGGAATTGATAGCAAAAGTGACATCCCAAGAAGTGAGACATAGCTGGACCTAACTATTTAGAGAACCTGGTAAGTGACGGTGAAAACCCCAGTCTCATCAGCAGTAGAAGCTGCGTAGTAAGATGCATGCCTTGCCATCTTCACAAAAAATGGCACGGCATTGAGCCCACAGGTTCCAACAGGACATCAAGCAAGTACACTTACTAGACACTGTACCTCATTATGTTACATTATATTTTCTCCAACATACTTCTCCACAGATGTGTATATTATTCCTGTGACACTCTGACCCAATTCCTGGTAATGGCCATCTCCATATAAGGTTTCACGATTACACTTGCTGCAAGGTTGGAGGTTGACATCTTTTGAAGTTCACCAAAAATGCCTGATTTTTGGCAAACTTCAAAAGAGTTCAACCTCGCACCTTGCAGGAAATTTCTTCACTTGTCTCAAGGTCAACTAACTTGAGGTTGGCATCAGTGGAGCACACTGCACTACCTGGACAGTGGGGTAGGCAAACTATTATTGTACATACATTCTTTTTCTTGAATGATGATTCAATTTCAGGACATGTTGAAAAGCTTTGGCTAAGTTTTTTTTTTAATTAAAAAAAACACACACACACACATAGTCACCACACTTCTGAACAAGGGATCGGCCCATCACAGAGACCCTTATCTGACACACGGTATTCAAAAGAGACAGACATCCATATCTGCAGTGAGATTTGAACCCACAATTCCAAGAAGGGAGCAGCCGCAGACCTATGCCTTAGAAAACGTGGCTTTGTAAAGCTTAATACAAATTGCAGTGTGCCTTACTGTTTCTAATGTAAAGACAGTTCCTGTGCCAGAGTTTGTTCTTCCTCAATAAAATTATTATGTAGAGAGAGAGAGTCCCTGAGTGAACCACCAGTTTTTCACTTTCCCACATATTGATAATTAATTTGCACGTATGTAATATAAACCAACAAAATGCGCATTTTTTTAAAAATGTTTTAATTCAGTTCTTCTTGTCTTCTACATGTTTCATACGTGTTCATCATCAGGTAGGCCATTTGTACATGCAGTTTTTCATGGTATGTTTTTCGTGCGTTAATGTAAGCAGTCTAGCAGGTTGGAGGATGTCTCGAGCGCATCCTGTTTCAAAGGCAAAATATGAAACACTGTGTACAGAATGGGTGGAAAAATTATGTGATATTAAATATTTGCCTATAAAACACATAGTGCTCCTCTATAATCCAGTTTTCCCATTGTGACATTGCCATTCACATTTCAGGTGTTCTTAATATTCTTTGGTATACGATTTGAGGTGCTCAAAGTGGTGAGGATTCATATTTGGTCTGGGATAGGTTAAGACACCGTATAGTTTTGTACATGGTTATGAAGGAGCATTTTGGTTGTTTTTTTACTGGCCGTCGGAAGATGGACACACTATGTCCTGACCAAAGCCCCGGTACCCATCGCTTAGGTTACACGGCCCATAACCTGGAAGAATTTTGAATTGTAACATTTTCCATGCATTGTATCACTACTGTGTTTGATTACCAACTATAACCATTATAACTAAATACCCAGAGTAGGCATTAAGTATACTTATTTTATTGCATTATGTTCTAATCTGAGAGCCGATCCCATCGGCCACGTGGTCTAAGGGGCCGTCTGTAGCCGCTCGCTTTCTGGGATTGTGGGTCAGAATCCGGCCAGGGGCGTGGATGTTTGTCCCTTGTAAGTGTTACTAATTGTCAAATAAAGGTGTCTGCGTCAGGCTGATCACTCGTTCAGAGGGGTCCTACCGAGTGTGGCGTGTCCAGTGAGTGTAATCGCCAAACCTTATACGGGGTGGCCATTACCCGGAATTGGGTCAGAGTGCCACAGGAATAATATACACATCTGTGGAGAAGTATGTTGGAGAAAATATAATGTAACATAATGAGGTATAGTGCCTAATAAGAGTACTTAGTTGGTCTTTGATAATTTCGAACTTAACCATTTTTTAGTGCCATGGGTGGCTGGGGCCTGTAGAACGGGATGTGATAAAGCAGGAAGCTGCTTTGCCGATGTCTTGCAATATAGTTCTATAACTCACCATTGGGAGCATGCCCTACTTACACTGAGCCGTGCCCGCTACAGTAACGCACATTAGTGCCGCATGTGGCTCTGTATTGTCACATTTCCATGGAGTTTCCGATCGGTAGGTGTATTAGCATTAATCTGTGGTATTAGTTGTGGCGCTGGTGGTCCTAGTGCATGTTTCACCTGTGATTGTGAGATGGTGTAGTGACATTAAGTGTAATGTAGCAGGAATATAACTAATTATAAAATAATACCGAAAATGAACGGGTCGTCTTCCAGTTTGGCACAAACATGGGATCACGAATACGGTAAGTAATTGGAGTGGTGGGTACTGACTTTAATATTCCACTGGTGTTATTACAAGTCAGAAACTTAACAGATCTAGATAGTAAATGTTGTAAACCAGAAAGTGTTTTGATGTGATTACTTAAAATTTGGCTGCAAACAAGGGTGTACTAAAATGGTACGTAATTTAGGGACAATATGAAATTGCTATGGTCGCGGTCTAAATTTCTTCCCGAGCTGGAAAAATGTTTACGTACTAAAATGCTCGTCGTTTTAGGGACAATGTAAAGCACTTGTTCCAGTGCTTCTGTGAAGTTGTTGGACAGCATTCTCCTGACGAAGAAGCATGGATCATACAGAAGTTTCCAGATAGCTACAGAGATGACGTAGTCTTGAAATCTGTCCCAAAGTTTGCATATCCATGTGATTTTCCAAAGTAAGTAGTATCAGCCTCGTATTTTTATAAAACTGCATTTGTAAGTCTGAATTTTTGCTTGCCAGAGCCGCACTTCAGTGCTTTTGAAACGTAATTGTTTAGCATAAAGTATATGAAACACCAACAGCAAATGTGTTATTGTATCTAATGTGTATGCAAGTGCCACTATGATGTTTGACATCTCTTCATTAACACCGATAAGTTGTGATGCTTTCGGGATGTACATGTATATACAGTTTGCACTCACACAGTGGAGGTCTGTAGGCCTTTGAGGGACATTGTGTGCATGAAACATGAAACTTAGTTTGTTTCATCTTTGCACTGAAAATGATTATTCTCTGTAATGGCTAAAATTCCTACAATTGGCATAAAAGTTGCGCCTGTAACATACAAGCTGTAGTAAATGATAGTTGTCCAATTACAGTGTGATAATGAAATTATGTGGAAAATTGACGTTAAGTTGCTTGGTAATCAGAAAGTCCCTGACATCCTCTGGGCTGTTAACAGCCACATAAGTGGCTTTGGCTAATTTAGTTTATGACTGAAAAAGTAATAGAATGTTTGCAAAATTAAAAAAGACAACATGTGGTAATGCTTGTTATAAAGCCAGCAGCAATGTGCACATTGAAACAGAGGTTGAGACATTCTATCTGCGTGCATACTTTTATTTCTGAGTTAGTGTACATGTACACTATTCCAATTTTTCCATCATGGTATTTATTAACAATAAAGCTATAGAATGTTATGCTTTGTGTACTTTCAGCACCATTATTCAGCACTATTCCTTTGTGCTGACAAGTATTGATTCCAAGTGGACTTTTGGTTTCTGCAGACATGATCCAAAAACTGAAACAGCCCTTGTGTTGCTGAGCTATCTGCCATGGCATGAGTCATTTTATAAGTGAGTCTCAGTCCTCCAATAGTATAGGGTGAATAGATATCAGTATTGCACAGAGGTTTCGTAGAAGCAGAATACTGGTCATGTTATGTTTTTGGGATTGTAGTGTGCATATACATATTGATGTCATTTGCTCTTGCTGCTTATGTGGGTGTGAAATCTGGGGTGTCATTCTGATGAAAAGAGAGGGTTGAGTCTTTTAAGTGCAATATGTCAGAATATAATATTTGGACAAAAAAGAAGAGACAACACAACAATAATAATAATAATAATAATAATAAGTAGTAATAGTAGTAGTAGTAGTCCAGTGGTGTGCACCTGTCATCTGCTTTTACTACTGCAGCACGAAGAGATGACTTGACCTGTTTGGTTAAGAAGTATGCCTGAAGGAGCTTCACCTGTTTATCATGCAGTCGAGTTATATCAATCAATCCTCTGCCACCCATTTGCTGTGGTACAGTAAGTGGCTAATAATAATAATAATAATATGTTTTGGGATGCTTCACTATTTTTACTGTTGATGTAATACTAGGATGACTACATCAAAAAGGACTGGATAATGCATGAGGTAACAGAAATTCATAGAGATTGTAGGTGGAATCTGTCATGGGAAGAGACCACTTAGGAAATGGAGGTTTCTACTGAAGGTGTAAACTGGATTGGATTGACTGAGGATATTTACAAATTTAATTTCTTGTCTAGCTGAATAACTGTAACATGTTCATGCAAGACTGTACTACACAGTCAATTTTCTTTTCTGTAATTACAGATTATTAAACCGCATAGCAGAAATAAACCAGAATTCCAAGTCTGATGAGCTGAGGAGGTTTCTGGAGGCTGTGTATCACAGCAGTGTTCCAGACCCGGGTAGAACACTTCAGGTGCCTTTCAATGATGGCCAAGATGTATGTACATTGTTTTTGTTTAGTCTGTCTGTTGGAAACATAAATTAGGCTCATCATATATGATGTTGGCAACACCAGAATTCTTTTACAGTTTTTGAAACATTTTGCATATTTGATCCATACAAAATTTTTCAAATAAACTGTCATTTTATCCCCCCCCCCCCCGTGCAATCCGCAATGCGTTTTTTTTTGGGGGGGTGGGGGTGAAAGTAACCCATGTGTTCTGTACTTTTAAGAGCTAGGAACTTTCCTCAGTACGACTGTCCTTCAATGCACAGTGCTTAATAAAAAGCAACTTGTTTTATGTCCATGTAAAACTTCTTTGGAAATATTCCGGAAGTATGAGATGTATTATTAAAAAGTGTCTTGGTTCTGATTAACAGTTGAATGTGTAATTTATTGCATTAATCTGCTACAGAATTATTGTATTTGCTTTGGTATGATATATATATATGTGTTGAAAAATGTGTGACCGTGCTGAATACTTATCACGTCAACAGCTCCAGATGCCGCACTGATCCACTTGCCATTTGTGCTGCATCTTACAGTGCATCCTTTGTAGCCATCTGATTTGGGTAGAATTAATCATGTCACTTCAAGACATCTTGTTTCATTTTTTTTTAATAAATTTGATTTAAGCTGGCCAAATTTATAAAGAATTAGTGAACAATGTAATGCTTTGGAAATGGGTTAGTTAATGATCTGAGTACATTTCAATAAATCAACTTTTAACCCCCCCCCCCCCTTTAAACAATTATGAACATGTGCAACTCAACCATGAGAACTCGTACAACACCACTACTGATTCCCTATTCAGCCTTTCCCATTCAGTCTTCTATCTTAAAAAAAGAATAACAGGTATTTATAGAGATGAATACATAGAAAATAATGATCTGAAGATGGGTGTGTAGGGATAAAGTCAGTCTCAGGTTCAAGAGTAGGCAGATCCGCTGTGGACTTTTCCTGTCCTTCACCTCTCATAAAGTCAAAACTTTGTACATCAGTCGTCCCAAGTTCAGATTATTCTGTTAGCCTTCTTCATCATCTTTATTATCTTACCAGGAACAAGCTGGAAATTCTATGGATTCATACCTTCACCCCTGCCATGTTATCAGAGGCTAGTGTGGCCAAAGACCTGAAAGCACACACAACACTAACTGAAGACAGCTTTAAATGTATGGAATGGGGTAATGTGGGGTTACCAAGTTATGATGCTGTAAACATGTTTGTAAAAGTGAGCTGGCCTGGATTAGATTATGAAAATTCTGTGGTGTAAACTGTGGGTATCCCTTTTATCTCTGAAGATAGAAATAGCCGGTTGCTCTGAAATATTACTAATCGCTCACGTGCTATATGGCGCTGTAGGATTTGGATGGTTGAAGTGCCATTTAGTGGCGAATAATGAATGAGTAAGTAAATGGGTGAATGAATTAATTAATTAATTGATAGATAGATAAATAAATAATTGTGCTGACCATTCGGAACTATGTAATGATATATTTCATCATAGGTGATAGCTTGTTGCCTAATTTTTTTCATTTCAGGTTGAATGTGTTGTTTCCAGTTTTTTGACTTCCCAAAATAATATCCATTGTCTTATACTGGGCCTAAAATTCTTCTATACCATTTCCTTTCAAAAATGTTTATTTGCTTTTTATCTCTGTTTGTTAGTTTCCAGGTTTCTGTTGCAAATGTTAACGTTTTGTCTTTTATTACATTCTTTAGTCTTAATTTTAGTTTTTTAGCTATATCTTTATTTCAAAAAAATTTGTGCAGTATAAAGTATGTTTTGTTAGCATTTTTTATTCTTTCTTGTAAATCTATTTGGTGCTTGTTGTCTTCACTGAGTATAACACCTAGGTACTTAAAATTTTTGACTCTTTAAAATGTATAATTTTTTATTGTTAATTGTCCTATTTTGTTTTGTTTTGAACTGTTTTTCCATTCCACTATAATATACTTTGTTTTTCCTTGGTGTATGTGTAGTCCTAACTTTCTGGCAATAGTTTCTGTTTCTACAAAAAGTTGTCTCATTTCTATTTAATTTTTTCCAGTTAATACAATGTCATCTCCGTAACACATTCAGTTGTTGTGTACCAATCTATATGCCACTAGGAACCATTTTTATACTTTCTATCACTTTTTGTAATGTTAAGTTCAATAATATTTGTGATAGAGAATCCTTCTGTTTCAATCCTGTTTTATTTTCAAAAAAAGGATGACTTTTCCTTCTATTCTAACAGCACTTCTTGTGTTTTGTACACATGTTTTATACATATTTATTAATTTTTTAGGAATTTTAAATTCTTCCATAAATTTCCATTGTGTGTCTTTATGTATAGAATCATATGCTTGTTGAAAATCAATAAAAAAATACTCAACAATCTGATTATATTCCCAAATTTTCTTGTTCATTATTTTTCATACAAATTTGTTGTTAATTACAGATCTTCCATCTCTGAATCCTTTCTGATAGTCCCCGGTAATTTTTTCAATATATGGTTTAATTTTTTCCAAAATTATATTTCCCAAAATTCTGTAAGCTGTATTTTCTAATGCTATTCCCCTATAATTCTCGCACCTATCTCATATCTCTTTTTTTTTTTGTATATAGGAACTGTTCTTGTTTCTTTCCATTCTTCAGGTATTCTTTCTTCCTCCCAAATTTGTTTTACTAGTTCATAAATTCTATTCAGTAGTTTATTTTCTCCATATTTTATTAATTCCGGATGTATTCCATCGGTTCCAGCTGCTTTGTTATTTTTTAATTTCCTCATTTCCTTTTGTACATCTTGTATAGTAAGTTCTTCTGCTTCAATTTCATTAATTTCTCTGTTTCCTATTTTAATTAATTCCTATGGTTCTTCTGTGTTTAGTAACTTATCAAAATATTCTTTCCATATTTCTGTTCTCTCTTTAGTATTCATTGCCAATTCTCCTTGTTTGTTCCTAATCATGTCAAAATTATGTTCATATCCTTTTCTTTTATGGTGATACTCCTGCCGTTTATTATCCCTTCTTCCTTTTATTAACCACTTTTCTCTTGCTTTCTTCATTTCTTCTATTGCAATTTTGCATTCCTCATCATACCATCTATTTTTTAATATTTCTGTGCTTTCATCCTTTTCTATTAGCTGTTATTTCTTTTTCTTGATTATTGTTTTAATGTTTTCCCATTTTTCATTAATATTATTGTCAATATTATCATCATTTTCCACATTTTCCAATATTTCAGTGTTATCAAATTTTTTTGTACCACTTCCCAATCGTGTTTCTTGAGGTACTACTATGTCAGAATCGAACTTTGACAGCTTATTATGAAGTACTTTAGTGCTCCTGACCAGAATAAGCTTCTCACATTCCATGTTCCAATATTCATGTGTTCTTTTTCCACATCCATGTTTCATCATAATTTATTTCCTTCTTCCAAGGCTCATTTGAGAATTTTGTAACCATGGATTCTTGTACTTAGATGGGGGGTTAGCCCATCATAAAACCTTCAACCTGAAGGGCCGGGATTTTTATTCAGGGTTTACTCCCTTAATATGACTTGCTTTCACCACAGCTTCCAGAGTGTTATCTACCCTTGGTTTGATTTCGGAGTGTCGTTCTCCTAGGAGGGTTGCTACAAAGCTCAAGGGACCCTCCTACCCTATCTGATAGACCTTATGATTGGGTCCATCAAACCCCCTTTCTGTGTCTGCTCAGTGACCAATGCTGCCGAAGCAGGTGGTTACCTCAACCTTGGCATGGGTTCAAAATAATATTGTCAATTGTTATTTCTTTAGTGGTGCTTTATCGAGTGCACTGGTTATGTTGTTATGACAGTAGTGTGAGTAGTGATCTGCGTTTGAGTGAAATATACGAAGGTGTTCCAGTATGCGCAGCAGTAACCTTTATCACGTATTTACATTTTGAGTTACAGTGTGTTTTGACCTTTCTTGGTCATCATTAGATAAAGAACTTTCTATCAAGAAATAAGATTTCACTATTTTTTATACCCCTTGGATTTTTGTTGTTAATTTGTTTGATATATTTGGAGGTTGTGGCGTGGTATAGTTTTTAAACTTTTTGTACTTTATTGTAGAAAATGGTGATTTTTTTGATATTGAGACCTTACCTGCATAGTTTTAGATTCTGGATTCTGGTGACATCCTCACTTTGTTACATCTTGTTTAGCCTGGCTGTTGTCAGTGGCATCATTCTTTCCTTCATTGTTCTAGCTGTAAGTCCAGTTATGTTTCTTATAGGATGTCAGTTGCATCTTTTATACTTGTATTGGAATACTTGGATTCAGTACTTAAGAGACTCCACATTAAGTTATCATAATTCAGAAGCTATAAGATAACTGCAGTGATAAGACCTCATTGAAAAAGCAAAACATTTTCTAGACTGAAGTACCTAATGCTATACCTCACCGCAACCTCTAGAGGTACAAAACTCATATTAACAACAAAAAAGACAGGCACTTTACGTATAACATAACAGTGAGGTGTGTTCATGCAACCACTATTGCCATGGGAAAGCAGTAAGTATTGCATATTTATTCTGAGAGTGTAGTTGTAGCCTAAATTATCCAGCATGCAATCACTTAGACACTTGGACCATGTCATCTGTGGCCTGTCCAGCTCTACAATATTTATTCACATTATCTCATAAATGGCATGATTGGGGGGGGGGGGGGGGGTGTAGAAAAAATAATTATTTTTTTTTTTTTTTTTTTGTAAATTTTTTCCTTTCATAAAAAACATGCACAAA
>Ga0131853_10003734_pt1 | contig 27370 bp, 19 predicted proteins | sample TergutLab28metaG_FD_92764 | JGI IMG/M metagenome (GOLD analysis project Ga0131853, IMG submission 92764) | Labiotermes labralis P1 segment gut microbial communities from Petit-Saut dam, French Guiana - Lab288 P1 (version 2) (version 2) | ecosystem: Host-associated > Arthropoda: Insects >...
GGGCGGGGGCTGTTTTGGCGGATATTATTCGTTCGCGTGTCATCCCAGTCGCGAGGCTGACGGAGATTTACAGACAGGAGGGTGCTTCGGCGATTGTTTTGAATGCTCATGCAATAAATAATGGTGAGCTGCCTGATTTAACAAACGCCAGTTCAGATTTTTTTTATCGTAGGGCGGAAACTTTGTTTAAGTCAAAATGTGAGGTCGTATCTCTTGCGACAACACGGATTCCGAACTATTTGAAGATTTCGCCAGAGCAAATCCAGGTGCTTTGCCCGATGAAGGCGGGCGAGGTAGGGATGAATAATCTGAACCTGGTCTTGCAAGAGTCTTTGAATCCTGCCTCCCTGGACAAGGATGAGTACGAATATGGGTCAACTATATATAGGAAGGGCGACCGTGTCATGCACACCAAAAATAGCTACAGTCAAGAATGGATAAAAGGTATGATCGGCGGGGAGGGCATCTTTAACGGTGATATCGGAATAGTGGCTTCTGTCAACCGCCAAAACGGCGAAGTTGTTGTTGAGTTAGAGGACGGAAGGGTAACGACATATGCTCGCACGGATTTAAATAACTTGGTTTTGGCATATGCTATTACCGTTCACAAAAGTCAAGGATCCGAATTTGATGTTGTTATAATTCCGGTGACAAGTGGGGCGTATATGATTCTGACTCGGAATCTTTTATACACCGCCGTTACGCGCGCAAAGAAGATGGTCGTTCTCGTAGGTGACGAAAAGAATATCGAGAAAATGGTCACGAACACCTACACAAAAAAACGCCACACGATGTTAGCGGATTTCTTGGTCGAGATGAGTAGTAAGAGTAGGTTGTTATATGAGGGCTAGGAAGTTTCCTTGAATTGAAGTTGTATCATGCGAAAAATCGCTTGTAAAGTCTTGAATCATCTCATATAATATAGGTATGTTTGAAATTATGTTGGGCAGTTTATCCTTGCCGACGATTCTGATTATCGTCTGGGCGGCGGTTATTGCGTTGGCGTTACTGATCGAAGTGCTGACATATGACCTGGTGACGATATTCTTTATTCCATCTGGTTTAGTATCCTTGATTCTGGCTGCGACGATACCAAGTGACTTGTGGTGGGTGCAGCTGGTCGTGTTCGTAGTAATGTCGATCGTTATGATATTTACACTGCGACCTTTGTTGAAGAGGTGGTTGATCAAGCCAACAATCGCAACCGAGGTTATCGAAACGGTAGTCGGCGAGAAAGTAAGGTTGCTGATTGACGCGGTTGATGGAAAATCCCTAATCAAGATTAATGGGGTAGAGTGGACGGCACAAATCGAAGGTGGGCTGAACCTTGAGAAAGATGATGTTGTGGAAATAATTAAGAACGACAGTAATATATTCCTAGTCAAGCCAATCACTGCTGAAGAGAAGAAGTCGAATGCTTCATCAAGTAAAGAGTCAGAGGAGGGCGAAGCGGACGAGGCTTACGAAATGTACAAAAAAACACCCGATGAAATATACAAGAGGCCAGCAAGAAAAAAAGGAGGTAGCAAGTGAGGGCAGGATTAATGTTGGGAATGAGCCCAGGGGCAATCGCGGGAATAATCGTCGCGGTTATATTGGGTATCTTTCTATTAGCCGCTATCGGCGGATTCCGAAAGGTTCGTCAAGCAACCGCGGTTGTAGTTGAGCGACTTGGTAAATATCACAAGACGCTAGGTACAGGGCTAAAATGGGTCGTTCCAATTTTTGACAGGGCATTGCCTTCAATCTCCTTGAAGGAGCAAGTTGCGGATTTCCGCCCATCCGAGGTTATTACCAAGGATAATGTCAAGATGATGATTGACTCGGTGGTGTTCTTTCAGATCGTTGACCCAAGACTGTACACCTATGGTATCGAGCGTCCGATGCAGGCAATTGAAAACTTGACAGCAACTACTCTTCGTAATGTTGTTGGTGAGTTAGAGCTGGATGAAACACTGACTTCGCGTGAGATTGTTAACGCAAAAATGCGTGTGATTATTGACGAGGCAACAAACCCGTGGGGTATCAAGGTTCACAGGGTAGAGCTGAGAAACATTATGCCGCCGCCTGCGATTCAGGACAGTATGGAGAAGCAAATGCGTGCCGAGCGTGAGCGTCGTCAAGCAATTTTGCAGGCCGAGGGTGAAAAGCGTGCGAACATCCTTGTCGCCGAGGGTGAGAAGCAGGCCGCTATTCTTCGTGCGGAGGCCAGAAAGATCGCCCTTCTTACCGAGGCCGAGGGTCAGGCGGACGCTATTCGTAAGATTGTTACCGCCAAGCCTGACGCTGCGTACCTAACCCTTCAAGGGTTTGACGCACTGAAGACTCTTGCTGATGGTCAATCAACAACCTTGATTGTTCCAAGCGAGATCCAAAACATTGCTGGTATGTTCGCCTCAATGAGTAAAGTGCTGGATAAGACTAAAACCAAGTAAAAAGGTTTGACAAAATAAGACTAAATCCCCGATAATAGTAACAGACTATATTGGGGGTTTTGTTTTGAGCAGACGAAATAAATTTATTTTGGCTGGACTTATTGCCGTAGTGGTGATAGGCATTATTGCCATTGTTCTTGCGTCGGGCGGTGGAAATCCTATGGCCAATATTCGGGTGGAGACAAGTCGCAGCCAGATCCAGCTAACTATGGAGATGGAGCAAGACGAAGCAGGGCACACAGTGCCTGTGCAGACTTTCTTTGCAGACTTTACCGCTAGGGTTAGGGGGGGGCCTAGTGTTGTCGGAAGTGATATTCATGCATACTCCTTAACTCCTTCCGTTGCCAGGGTCACACATGTATGGGGCAGTGGGGGAACTCGCAGTGTCAGGGTCCAGGCGGTCGATGGCGGTACGGCTTATATCAGGGTAATGAGTGCGGGTGGAAATGCTTCGACAATCGTCACAGTCACTGTTGATATTGTGGCGAATGCCATCGAAACTCGCAATGATATTCACTTTGGGATAACCTTGCCGAGTTCAAGTTCGACTTACATAGACTTTACTGATCCACATTTTTACTTTTTCCCGACAACTTCTGGCAGGAACTTTGATTATCGTCCAAATACCCGGGTTTCGGATGTGGTCTTTGCGCCAGCTGTCGAGTCTGAGGGCGTAGAAATAGATGGTACAAGATTTGTTATAACAAACGAGGCTCCAATTGGGGCGTTCGAGGTTCAAGCTCGACTGCCTGTGACGCGTGCACATCCCGAAGGGGCAACATACTCGTTCTTTGTTCATGTTTTCCCACAGTTTGCCTCGGTGGCTGTTAATAATTTAACCGACACGGCGGTAGAGAGAAATCTTGCAAGTCTGGTGCGAAATAATCCGAACGCAGGGCATGCTTTTAATGAATTCCAGGTTGATGTGGCGGGCGGCCCGAATTATGGGATTCGCCTTGCAAATGCTAATGCAACGCTTGTTCACGATACTGAGCCTACCGCAGACGGTCGCTTTATATTAGTAGCAAATGTCGAGGGTATAACCCATGTTGATGTGGTTGTCTTCCCTACGGTGACCTTGACTCGTGGCGGTATTACAAGAACCGTTGAATTCAGCGGGCCCCAGCATCGCCATATCCAGCACATAGAGCGAATTCGTGTAGAGATACGGAATGTCTTTACGAATACTCTAGAGTTTGATCAAGATGAAATATTCGCATTTGCATCACCAGGCATGGTTGATAGATTTGAATTCGGTTTGACAATAGGAGACAATCTGAATGTCAACAGAATCCCGTCTGCTGAGAATAATGATAGGGTTTCGTTTAGGCTGTTGAATCTTCCTGCATCTCTCTCGGCAGTTGCACATTGGGAGATTATCTCGATTGTGTACTCGATGGGTACGGGGGCAGGTACATTAATGCGTCAGGAGCATTGGGATGCAGGTGTTCCGTTCGGGGCGAATTTCTCCATAGCAATCAGTACTATGATGTTGCCCTCTCAGATAGAGGAGCTGATAAACGCTCCAAATTTAAGGCTTGAGGTGTTCAGCATCACCCAGTATGTAAGTGGGGTGAATATAGGCCAGTCCGTAGCAAGGACAGACATAAGGTTGTATGCCTTGCATTCGGTAACTTCAATAACAATGCCCGAGACTTTGTTCCCGGTATTCGGGTCTGGGGCGGGTTTCAGGTTTGAGTTCGAGACTAATTTACCTGCAGGGGCAACCATTAATATCGGTCACTTCTCTTGGGGTTTCGAGGCTGAAGGTATATTTGATATCGTTGGCATAAACCGTCTTCCAGGCGGTCAGTTCGAGGCATACCTGTACATTGTTGATTACGAGGGTGTCCTAATAGGGGAGAATTACAGTGGTTGGATAGGGTTCGTAAATGGGCTTCGACACGAGTTTAATATTCATGTCCTGGCACGATTGCAGAGTCTTGAAATCGGTATACGAAATATCAGTGGTGGGCATATCTTTAATCATCCTGATAATCATCCTGAAAGTGGGCCTGTAACATTTAGGCTTCGCGAGTATGTTAGGGTGGGTGGAATCTATCAAGTGCACTTATCGCCAACGCCAACTAATGCTTCAGTTTCAATAACTATGAGTGGGCACGAGTCTCTCAATATAGAGAACTTTCTATTTATGCCGACGATGGAAGGTGTGTTTACGCTGGCGATTAATCTGACATCAATCAGTGCAGCTGTGTTTCCGCCATTGTTTCCAACGATGCTGGAGATAACCATAATTGTTATTAATCCAGTAATCAATATGTGGCTGTCAAATAATCAGATTGATGTTTTGGCGGACAGGACACTTTCACATTTCCGAAACATACCAAACAACTATCGCGATTCTGTCTTCGGGCCATTGCGTATCGAAACCCAGCTGGCACACACGACCCAAGATACAACTGCTCTTGGGTGGAGGCAAGTGCAATTTTCTACAGATACAGAATGGAGTTATGAAGGTATCGGGCAGGCAGGTCGCGATATTACCGTGGCCCAGTTAGATGATCTCGAGTTCGAAGTACAGGGCCACTTTGCAACAACAGGATTTATGCCAGTCAGCTTCGCAGTCTCCCAGATATTTCACTATAGACTGTCCGAAGGTGGGGCACTTCGAACTTTTGTGATCCCATCGGCTCAGGATTTACAGTTTAATATCCGGGTATCTAATGCATCAATGATTGATGTAATCCAGCCACTGACCGCTAGGCATCATATGAACATCATAATAGAGCACTCTGGACAGGTGCCTACCGAGCAGGCAAGGGTCACCCCATATCCAACACTTGTACATAATCCAAGGGTTGGGTTTGCGTTTATGGTAAATGGTACAATATTTGACGGCGAAAATTTGATTCAAAGTATTTACTGTCCTATAGGAACTTTGATGGCAACTGTGAATGATCAGGGTGTTGTAGCGGCACATGCTACGAACTTGCGTCCAGAACCTGATCCAGATATAGACATTGATTTGGTCATTTTCGCGTTTGACAGTATTCGACGAAGCGCAGGTGACGAGTTGCAAATGCCGTCTCGATTTATCATAAAGAGTGTTTTCATTTATGATCAGACATTGCCAACAGGTATATTTCTTATTGAGGATATTGAGGATTGGATAGACTTGATGGGATTTGTGCGGCCTGCGATAACAGACCCTCCTGTTTGGGTCGCTGGTCAGCCGTTCATTTATTATGGTCGTAACCCACTCCGAAATGTCATCGAGGGGCATTTCCGTATGGGTGCGGATCTTGATTTCAGTGGCCGCCTATTTGCACCTATTCCACGGTTTGAGGGAACTTTGGTCGGAACACGAACCTACAGGATGGCTGGCGGAATTCAAACCGAGCGATACGAGATCCAAAACCTAAACATAGTTGCGGGTAATCTCACGGGTATTAGAAATCTCAAGTATATCTGGGTAGACGGTCAAGAGCATTATGGGCTAATTGCTCAAAACCATGGCCATATCAGGGGGGTAGGATTTACAAATGTAAATCTGTCTGTCCAGGCACGTGCGCTAAATGCCCCAACCTCGGGTCGAACCGCGAATATGGGGGTTGTTGCTGCTGCGAACTTTGGTACAATAGAGGATGTTGCTGTAGAAATTCCAGACGGACGATATGCCATGGGAAACTGGGAAAACCTGAATATAGGTGGAGTTGTGGGTGTTAACCGAGACACGGGTGAGGTCATAGAGTCTAACGAACTATCTGTATCGGGTTTGTTGCGTATAACACACAGTGGTGAAGATACTCAGCACGCTGTTAATATAGGTGGTATAGCGGGCATAAACCAGGGCTTGATCCAGGGGCTGGGGGGCGGTGATATACTTGGTCAAAACATATCGATAAACTCCATGATTACCCTGATGCTTACCGCAACAACACAGACGACAGTTCCTGACGGACATGATCAGAATGTTGGTGGTATCGCGGGATTGAACGAGGGCAGCATAACCGAGGTTTCTAGTGAAAATGTAATATTTAACTCCAGTCGTGGAAATAACGGTGGGGTTGTTGGTACGAATTGGATAGGGGCAACTCTGACGCATTCGTACTCGACTGCAGCGATTTATGCACGGGGTGTCCTAGGTGGCGTAGTCGGCGTAAATAGGGGAACGGTGCAAAATGCGTATTTCGATCTGTATATGAATCCAGAGATTCGCCGAGTACTTGCCGAAATTTTGTTTGTTAATATGCCGAACAATCCTGCAACTAATCATTTTATAACTAATCCATTCTATGCAGGATTAATAGTCGGCCCAGATATCCGAAACGCTGACTTTACTGCCCGTCAAACCGTTGTAGGTGGCGTCATAGGGATTAACAGTGGAAATGTCGAGCGAAGTTTTGCAAGCAGTATTTTCACAAACAGAAGTTACTTTGGTGACAGAACTGTCTTGGGCTTGCCGTATCGAGGTGACATTTATATCCACGGTGCACGAGGTAACGGTCAAGTTGTTGTTGGTGGTGTAATAGGAAGGCAGGAAGGAACAACAAGTGTTATCAGCCGTGTTCACAGTAACTTGTTCATTAACTACTATAACGCGGGTGTTCCAGCCTCTCCAGTCATAGGGGGGGTGATAGGCGAGCTAGCCGCCGGCAGCAACATCACTGTGATTGCTGCGTACTCGTATAACTACTATAACATTAACGCTTATGCATCAGGGGATGCTGTTGTGATTGGTGGAATTATTGGGCGATCGTTCACCACTTCATCCAGTTTCCATTTGAATTATACTGTATTGACAGCTGCTCAAGTAAACGGTATCAGTATCGCCAGTGTTCAGCAACAGGTAGGTACAGGTCAAATGCCAACTTTTGGTGGATTCCAAAACAGCCAGGCTGTCTTGTCTAATCCTGCGTGGCTTATTCCAGGCTGGAGCAGTGGCGGACACTTGGCGAGTACGCACTTTATGGCTGATCTAGGCGTATTCCAGTTCCCAGTGCTGCAGGATGTATTTCCAAATGCAGGCAGGCCATTGATTATCGCGACACCGCAATCCATTGGTTTACATCTCCGGGACTACGATGAATATAGGCAGCTCCCAAATAACAGAACAGGTTTTGGGTATCAAAACGACCGTGGTGGGTTTAACTATATTATTCCTGGCGGCGATAATGCAGAAGATAGGGCATTGTTGTTCTTGACGACTGGCGTTATGCCGACGCAAGGGGTCAGGGCAAACAGGTATTGGATCGCAGACTTGTTTACTATAGATGTCAACCCAGCCGTTGCCGCTGGGCGAGTTGCAATAACACTTGAGGGTTCGTCTGCGGTTGCCAGATTGAGATATGTTGTCGAGGGGGGGATAAGGATTCACTTCGTGGATGTCCTGTCTCCTGGGCACTTTGATATCGTTGTAACAAGCACGCGCCACGAACGCCTGTATGATAGTTCCACTGGTCTGCCATTGTACCCGCAGGAGCGAATCACATTTGATGTAATTCCGGGGATAACCCAGCAAACGGTTCACCGTGAGCCGCTTGGGCCACATGCGTGGACGCATATCTCGCATAATCCTATTGCTTCGGTAACGCGGCCAATGCAAGTCCAGCGAAGTACCCAGTTCGCTTTGCGTGCCGAAGTTGACGGAGTCGGCTGGGGGACTGCTGCGTTTCGCAATGGTTTGCCAATCACGAACGGGGCTCAGCAGCAATTATTAAACCTGGCTGCGTATGATTTTGATTTCTTCCCATACTTTGAAATTGGTGGAGTTCGTTTTGAGGCTCGCACCCTGATGACCAGCATTACTGTGAATGTGAGAGTCGGTGCAATAAAACTTGAAATTAATCAGGAGGAGAGCCAAATTGATGGCATGACCGCGGCAATATTCAGTGGCACTCTTATAACTGATGTAAGGCAATTTGCTCCATGGCAATTGGCCACACAAACCGAGGAAGATAGAAGAAACGCCCTGATGGAGTTTGTGCGGTTTAACTTCAACTCCGACATAGCTAACGGGGATATCAGTGAAACGCTTTTCGCAGGTGGAGAGAGACAGACTTCGGTGACGGTTGATGAAAGGCACGAGACAGGGCGTGAGTTTGACATAGTATTTACGCTTGAAGTAGAGTCAATTGATCGCCACTATGTATTTGTTCACGCTGCGAATGACTATCAGCATGTTGGGCACTTTGAATATAGGTTCAATATATATGTATCGATTTCGGTGGGAGACCTAAGTGTCGTTGACGCTATAGGCAGTGGTTTGACTGGAATAGTAAGTGTTCACGAGCAACAATACCCAGCATCGCCCGCAAGGCCACTAATCCACGCAGGAAACCCAGATGCTCCTAATACCGCAGAGCTGACAATTCAAAGGCAGCAGTTGCAGACCGTTGTTACAACACACTTCAGCGAGACGCAAGGACTAATAGGAGAGGGAGGGGCTATCAGTCGTTTCCGTCTAATTCCTCATCAAAATCCAAGCGAGAATATACACTCGGATTCGGGAACCAGAAACGAGGGTGGAATCCTGACGATAAACACAGTTCCAGCATTCAGCAGAATTGAAAGAGTAACCTTACATACAGACCCTGTGTATTTAAATCTTGGGACTTTGATAGAGCCAGAGTGGGTCTCCTGGGAGATCGCACTTGTCCAGCTTGTATATAATACGGGAACTGGGTTATATGAACATTTTGGGCATGCGATACAAGGCGAGCTTATTCAAGTATCTACGGTAACCTATGTGCCAGGTCAAGGTAGGGTATATTCCTGGGATGGCAGATTCCATGTGCGAACATATGTGAGGGCGATTGATCATGGTCATGAAATCCCGGAAGGTGAGCAGTTCGACATTGAAATCAGATTTTATTCAATAGCTACACAGCCATTAATCGAAAATATTAGGTTATTCTCAATCGCAAGACCAGGGCTGTATTTCCATTTTGATGACCCGCACACGCCAACTGATCGTTCAGTGCAGGCTGTTGGAACCAATAGGGTGTTCAGTATGCATTATTTCGGAGATGTTCGTGTAGATTGGGCAGATGCATTTGATGTCGTGGTGACTAATGGTGTGCCAGGGGCAACAGTAGTACACAGGCCAGAGCTAGGAGCCAACTTCTTTGAGCTTCGTCTAACATCTAACGAAAACCTGGTTGGTGAAAGTGTTACAATAACCTTTGAATATGTCCTTTTCTCGAACGGAAATTACGAGGAGAGGTTTGCAACCTTGACAATAGCTGTAGCCTTGTTTAGAATTCAGTCCTTCCATATAGACGGCTCTAACACGGTTACTTTGATAAATAATACTCGTCGTTCTCTTGACCTTCGGATTACTACCCAGCGATATCGGGGTCATCCAGATAATCCGAACACTACACTTGTTGACAGAATTGATGAGGCGATTCGACTGTTCGAGCAGCAATTGAGATCTGGAGCGTTTGCCGAGTCATTGCATATTTATGGTAGGCGTCTGGGTGAAGAATTTGCGCTATTTAATCACCAGTTAAATATGCAGGGAACATATCAGCAATATTTCCAGAATGATGTTGGCCCACATTCAGGCAGGCGGGACGCATTAAACTTTTTCCTTGGCCGAGGTGATGACTCGGGTGTCAAGTTTATTAGTACTGGCCTTCGGGGGGCTGAGACAAACTTTATGGATGTTGTAATGGTCTTTACGGTCAGGGCCGATGGCAGCTTCAATGTTATCTCGGGTGATGCGGATGGCATGAGAATTAGAACCGCATTTAATATCGTAACTGTTGCAAGAAGTGACGAGGCTAATCCAATTCCAATTACAACCTATGCTCAACTTAGGTCATTGGCGGTTCAAGAGGGGCAGCACCTTATATTAATGGATGATATTACTATCAACGCAACAAATTGGCCATCGCCTGTGAATTTTAATGCGGCATCGTTGGATGGAAATAATTTCAGAATATTTGTAAGCGGTATAGGGATTCCCGAACCAGCGACACCTGTGGCTTCTGCACAAAATAATATAGGAGTATTCGGCGAGATTGCGGTGAACTCGGTGATCAAAAACCTTAACCTTGTTTTGCCTGAAGGGTTTGGATACGAAGGGGCTCAAGGTGCTCTTACAATCAACACAAGTACTCTGGGCGAGCAGGCACAAATAAATGTAGGTGTCTTAGCGGGCATTAATCGCGGGATTGTTACTAATGTAGCCGTTTTGACCAATGGTATGTTTAAGGAGGATGAAAATGGAATCTGGGTTGCCGACTTCTCACGAGAGGGTTCGGTATTCGACAGCAGGGATGCCTTTCGTCGAGCCCCAAGCAGGTTGGAAGTCCTTGTTAATAATGCATCAGGTAGAATCAGGGTCGGAGGTTTGGTCGGGTTTAATATGGGGGAGTCAGCAACAGTCCAAGGCGTAATTACAAACAGCCGCGTTTTAATAGATGTGTCCCTGAGACCAACGCATGCGGCTACAGCTGTACATATGCAACATTCCAGCCTGGGAGGTTTTGTTGGTGAGAACAGAGGAATAATAACTTCCAGCTTCTTTCGTGATGGGAATGTAACAAATGCAACCAGTCCTCAGGGGGTTGGGGGAGCCGCGAATGTTCGTACGGGTGGATTCGTGGGATGGAACAATACAGTGGGCCCTGCAAATGCTCCAACTCCTGGAGCAGGTGGACATCGAGGCTTAATAAGAACAAGCTACATTATGGGAGGACTCAGCAGTCTGAATACCCAAGGCTTTGCTATGGCGGGCGAAGTAATAGCCGAGCATGCAAGTGCATCCTCTGCAGGTTTTGTATTCCAAAATAATGGAATTATCGAGGATGTTTACACGAATATAAGGGTATCAGGTTCTGGTGCATATCGTTCGGGTTTTGTCCACCAGAATGCGGGCAGCGGACTGATATCAAATGTATTTGTTAACAATAACCCAATACAAGATATTCCTGGAGAGTTCGACTTGTTCGCAAATATGACACTGGCAGGTCTTACCCAAAACATGGCGGGTTTTGTAAATAATGTCACGACAAGTGTATTTGGTTCGCGTGGTGGTGCAGGAGGTATTGCATGGCGAATAATTGCTAGCCCCAGCGATGCTGTACTAATGAGCAATTTTGAAGGATTCTCGCTGTCTGCTCCGTGGGAGGAGAGCCGCCCTAATATCTGGCATATGACAAGGCAAGGCCCAAGATTGGTCTCTGCCGACCACATAGCGGTATCCATCAGAGTCCTTGAACCATTCGAGGTCGAAATAGACGGAACAATGCGTGAAGTGGTCAGCCCTCACCAAGATTACGCTCCAGGTACAGTCAATAATCCACTGGTTCTAACCAGAGGAGAGCAATTTAATAGAATGATATTTGAGAACAGTCGTGCTGCAGAGGCAGGGCAGAGGCCCTTCACTCCGGAAGGAACTCCGAATTTCGTTGATTGGAATCTTAACCTGTTCGACGGGTATATAAGGTTAGCAAACAACATAGACTTGTCTGCTGTAGATATCCAAACATTCCAGCTGATTTTCAGAGGGCAACTGGACGGAAATGGTCTTGCAATACGGGGCATCCACATTAACGCTGCCTATAATGTTCCGGGCCAACATCCACTTACATCCCCGTTGCGTGAAGATGGCGGGCTGCGAAGTGTTGGATTGTTCAGTCGTCTTGAAAATGCAACAATCAGGGATACAAACTTCTCGTTCATTGGCGGTACATTATTATTCGCGGTTAACGCGACTAATGCAACATACGCAGGTGGCCTTGCAGGGATCGCGGTAAACAGTAATATCGTCGATGTAGACCTGCAAGGAACTGTCCCAGTCGTTGGAGAGCATATAGTCGGTGGTGTCGTTGGTGTTGTGGTAAACTTTAACTACGAGGAAAATGAATATGATGGTGAATTCAGCGAAGGGAATATGGGCGAGGTCTTCAAGATCGAAAATGTGACATCAAACTTGCCTTTGTTCTCACAAGTTCGAAACCTAGAGGATGTAGATATAGTATTCGAGGATGCCTCAAGGTACATGTCATATAACTTTAACCAGCAGGGTATCGCGGGCGGTCTAATAGGTGTCATAACGCATGATATCCGTGATGGTAGGCTAGGGGATAATGACGAGCACCTGTTTATGCGCGACCGTAACGGGAATATCATTCCCCAGAGTGCAGTTCATCATATCCCGCATAGGGTTTACCTTGACGCGGCTGTATTTGGTATTCCGCACGCTTATCACTTCAACATTCGAAATATCAGTACTTCGGGGGCAAGTATCTCAGCCGAGATTGTAGGAGGCTTGATAGGTGTTGTCGAGGATGGTATCCATGTTGACAGAGCACGCCTTGTGAACTCGGCAACAAACATATTGACGGGGAATTTCTATGTTGGCGGTATAACTGGAATTAATATGGGCAGATTGGTGAATTCCGAGGTTGCTGTAAATGCAATTACAATCGCGTCTAATGGGGTAGGATTTATCTTCCATCATGTAGCCCGCCATCACTTACATGGTATGACTGTAGGCGGATTCGCAGGATTCAACGGTGGCATTATTCAAGGTGGAACAATGAATACTGGAATTAACAACCTGAACATCATGCGCCTGGGGGGAATCGCGGGCGAGAACACGGGGAATGTAATAGGGACGACGGTTAACGGTGCTATGAATGGTGGATTTGAATTAGGTGGAATAATCGGGGCACAACACAGCGGTGGAACACAAAGTAGTAATACGGTTAATAATACCACAAATTTAATTCCTTCTGGAGGGCCAACCGATTTAATTGCCGAGCTATTCAGAAACGCCAGAACAGGTCCAATCAATAGTCCAGACTTGACAAGTGATCCATTTAGCCTTAGAATAAGCAGGCCAGGGTTTCCAGCGCGTGGATACGCACGAACAGCTTTCGTTGCGATTACCGTTGGTTACGGAGTCGGGAGGGGATAGTGAAGAGGTTTTTCACAAAAAAAGATGATATAAACAGTAATACCAAGATAGCCCTTTCGGCTTTGCTCATCGGTTTCTTTATTGTCAATAACAGGTGGTTTAGATTATCATTTATTCCGCTTATGCCATTTGATATTTCCTTTGCAATTGTCGCGGTAATTGTCGCGGCCTTTGTGATGGGGCCTGTTTGGGCTGCTCTTGTAGGGGGGCTGGGCGATTTGATCGCTGCGACTATATGGCCTATGGGTGGGGCGTTTAATCCTGCGTTTACATTAAGCTGGGTGCTGACTGGGGTTGTATTTGGGATATTCCTATATCGTGGACGAAATAAAACGGATAGACGCTTGGTAATTAATATGACTATTTCGATGCTTGTCGTTTATATTGCGATTAAACTGCTACTTGTATCGCTTTGGATTTGGTTGTTCTTCTCGGGAGGCAGGTCATATTGGGTGATTCTAGGGGTATTTCGAGCATGGCAACATGCTGTATTTATGGTTGTACTGTTTATTACCTGTTTTCCATTACTTAAGTTCTTGCGAAATCCAATAGAACGGTTTATAGTTATAGATAATGATAATACGGATGACGAAAGTGAGTTATTGGTACAGGGGGCACAGGAAGAATCCCGTCCTGACTGATTTTTCTCTTGAAATATCCGCGGGGGAGTTTATTGTATTAAAAGGTAGGAATGGTTCGGGTAAAAGTACGCTTGCTAGAATGATGTCTGGGATTACAAAGCCAAAACGAGGAGCCATTGAAATAGAGGGAGTGGGTAATTTTTTAGATTTAAGAAAAAAAATTTCAATAATTTTTCAAAATCCCGAGAACAACTTGTTATTTGATAAGGTTTATGATGATGTCGCTTTTGGATTAGAGAATTTAAAAATTCCAAAAAGCGAGCACGCCATACGCGTAGCAACGGCACTCGGTCAAGTAGGTCTAGCAGGGTTCGAGGGCAGAAGCACTTATGAACTAAGCGGTGGGCAAAAACAAAGAGTGGCAATCGCGGGGGTCTTGGCGATGAATTGCGATGTCATTGTCGCGGACGAGCCAACAGCTATGCTGGACACAAGCGGCAAGCAAGATATATACGAGCTGCTGTTGGAATTGAATCGGGCAGGCAAAACAATAATCCTTGCAACAAATATCGAAGAGGAAGCTAGGTTTGGGAGGATTATAAATCTATGATTTTTGCTATTTTAATTCTTTTGTTTTTTGCATTCTCGATCGGGGTGTTTTTTATCAGTAATTGGTGGATTTTACTTGGTATTGCGGGAATCCAAGTTTTGGCTATTTTTGTTTTACGAGTTTCTGTTTTCAAGGCAATTCGCAGCTTGCTTCTGGCACTTCCTTTCGTCCTGATGCTGTTTGGGTTTAATATGATATGGTTGGATTTAGAACACTCTGCCTCGATGGCTGCGAGATTGCTGATCATGTGTAATATGACTTTTATTTTTATGACGGCTGTTACATTTCTTGGATTTATTAAAGGGTTGCGTTTTTTTATGGGGCGACGGATCGCAGTAATGATCGCGGTGGGCGTTGCGTTTATACCTTTATTGCGGGACGAGTATCTGAAAATCCGCCAGGCAATGAACGCCAAGGGCAAGCGTAAAAGTCTTCGTATAACATTCCAGGTGGTGATGTATAAGGTTCTATATCGTGCGGGGCAATTATCGCAAACGCTTGAAGCAAAAGGATTTAAGTAGTAATATATATACTATATGAAAATAATGTGTGAGGTCAGTGTCCGGCATGTGCATCTTTCCAGTCAGCACTTGCAAAAGTTGTTCGGGATTGACGAATTAACCCCCGTCAGGGATTTGTCCCAGCCCGGTCAATATTTGGCGGCAGAGCGCGTCGACCTCGTTGGACCAAAGTCGACTCTAAAAAATGTTGCAATAATTGGACCGACCAGGGGCGAGACCCAGGTAGAGGTATCAATAACCGATGGTTTTGCATTAGGTCTGAAAAATATTCCCGTCCGTCAAAGTGGCGAGCTGGACGAAACGCCAGGAATAACAATAAGAGCCCTAGGCGGCGAAGCGGAATTACCAAGAGGTGTAATCATTGCTCGGCGGCATATTCATCTTGATACGAAGACAGCTGGCGAGAATGGTTTCACGGACGGTCAAATTGTAGGCTTGGAATTTGATACAGAGAGGGGGGGGCGCCTTGATGGTGCAATAGTCCGTGTCAGTGACAAGTTCGCACCCGCTGTGCATATTGATTCCGACGAGGCTAACGCAATGAGGTATATTAGCGGAACCTCTGTTTTCGTGTTGCCTTGACATAATTTAAGTTCTCGGGAATAACCTCGATAATTTTGATGCCAGGAATGTCAATGACTTTGCGTCCTGCGGGCGTTGTGTAGAGGGTTCGGGCGGATGTTGTGTGTTTGCCACTATCGCGGAACTTGCCTGTTTTGGTCTCTTTAGTTCGCAGTTGCAAACCTGTTAAGCTGTTAATTATTGTTGTTTTTCCTACGCCTGAGGAGCCCAGAAATAAGATACTCTCGTCTTCTTTGACAAGGTCGTAAATTTTCTCGACCTCACTCTTTTTTAGGGCGTTCATTTGTATTATGGGGATGTCTGGGAAATTTTCCGCAAGTGCATCCAGATAGGTCTGGGCTTTTTTAATTAGGTCGACTTTGGTTAGGATTACAGCGTAATTTATCTGCTGCTCGCCCCCAAGTTGCAGGAATCTCTGGATCCGATTGACCGAGAACTCTCTTGTCGCACTAGTAACAACGATAGCCCAATCCACATTAGATGCCAAGCCTTGGACACGATTTTTATAGATATCGTATCGCCCTATAAAATTCTTGCGTTCCTCGATTGACTGGATAAAATATTGGTCTTGGATTTTTTGTACATCAACAAAATCACCAACAACAGGTTTTTCGTCGGATTTGAAACTGTTGTTTATTATGCAAAATTGTCGCTCTCCCCAGAGGTCGACCTCGTATCCTGTTTTGTGTACGGCTGCTACTTGTCCTCTCATGGTTCTTTTGCATTATATCGTCTTTGGCGATGTTTCGCAACTTACTTTAGTTGCTTATAATATTTGACAAGTTTCTACAAACAATATATGATGGGAGTATCAAGATGAGAAAGTTAATTCTTGGGGGAATTCTGATTTTCGTTGTCATGGCAACAACCATGGGTTTTTCGCAGGCCCCAAGTCTAGGTACTCAGACAGACACTGGATTCCCCGCACGCTTGCACCAGTTCACAAGGCAGCAAGGGGTTGGCGGTGTAAGAGGAATGTATATATACAGGACTCAAGATAATTGGGATACACAGTATAACTTTAACGATGTCTTTGTTGGAAATATCCAAATTCACGAACCCAGTTTCCCAGCAATAGGGGCTCCTGCAGGAACGCGTCTTGACTGGGAGTTTGAAGTTGTCGAGCATATAAATGGTGATTGGATAGCAAGCAACGCGTTCAATATATTCCCAGTCCGTTCGGCACAATTTGGGTGGGGGGTTGAATATCATTTCAGAAAAGATTTGCCAAGAGGTTTGTATGGGATTCGGGCACGAGCATATCGTGAAATTATAAACATCGAAGAGGGAACAAGAGAGCGCATCAGAGCACAGATGTTTGATGATTTGGGAGAGACTGTTTATATCGAGTCGATATACGAAATTCTTTATGGTGATAGCGTCAGGTTCCTAGGGGCAAGTTCAGGTGGGCAAAATATTTTGCGCAGAGGAAATATTCCTTCGACTGTGACAATTCAGGTTGCACCTAATGGTGGAGCAATGGATATAGGCAGTCTGGAGCGAGACATCGAACATCATGTAGAGGGGTTTGTTTTGGGGCCGCTTGTTGGTGAAGTTCAATTAAATACCTGGAATATGAACATTCAAGTTCTTCGTAATGGCTGGGCAGTGCCAAACAGCGTCATCCCAGTAGTTAGCTTTGGGGATATCATATCGCTGGATTTATCTGGAGGGCTGTCTTATGCACGATATCTTGTTCGATTCTATCATCCATCCGACCCAGATGTTGTTGGAACATTTATGATCGATAATACTACAAACAGAATATATCGTGCTCCAGATATGTCAGGGGCGGTAGTGGCTATGATGGTTCTGGGAACGCTTGCAGCAGTTGCGGCTGCTGTGTTTTTCGCCGCACCCAAGATAATCATTGCAAAGCAAGAAAAGCGATATGCTCATCTGCAGAATGATCGCTATATGGCCGGCGAGGGTTCCAAGGTTGACAAGTCGTACAAGGCCCAGAGTGCCAATGAGTCCTTGCGGGCTGCAATGGGTAGGGCGGACACCGATGTCAAGAAAAAGACAAGGGCAACGGGATTCTTAGACAGTATTCGGGCAAGTCGGGCTAGGAGAGAGTTGGCGAGAGAGCACGGCATAACAATGGAGCAATATAAAGAGCTAGAGAAAAAGCACAAAGATCTTGAAAAAGCCAAAGAGACATCTCTCTCAGACTTCCGTGAGGCAATTGAAGAGAAAAAGGTGCAAGAGAAGGTAGTTAAAGAATATAAGGCTAATGATGGTTTTGACATGCTGGATTCCGTTGCCAGGGAGGCATCTGTCACCGACCACCAAGTGGTTCAAAGTGTTGTCCAACCTAATGTAGCGGGTGAGGGTAGTATCTTATCCAATCTGCGGGCAATGGCAGGCGAAGACGAGGAAACCAAGAGGGTTGCAGTAGCCGACAGCACATTTGCCGAGCCGCTTGTCGATACACCACTTGAAGAAGTGGTCAAGCCGAATTTGGAGCCGCTTGTTGATACCCCACTAGAGCCTGAGTCCCAACCAAAGCAGGAGGTAATAAAAGAAACCCCACCGCCGCCGGTGGGGATTCTGAGCAGGATTAGTAAATTAACCGAGGATTAATCAAGTTATTGAATTACGCCGAAGATTCTGCAAAGTGTCTCCAAGAATGCTTTCCCTGCCTTATTAAGAGTATTTTTGTTATACATTGCCTTTAGTGATACGGCAGGAAGCGATAGGGATGATATATCCAGTTTGTTGTCAGTTGCTTGAATATCCAGGCATATTCCGACACCTGCATCTTGGGCAACAAGAGACTTCATGGTCTCCAAGTCTGCGACAATTGCCAGGGGCTTGCCTAGTTTGGCCAATAAGGTTTTATCTCGTTCGAAGATAATTAAAGGTAGCTTCTTCACATCGTCAAGGGACAGTTCGCCACTCAGCTGGTATTTCTCAGTAAGGAATTTACTTGCAAATGCAGTATAATTAGCCTGTTTAAGGTTTGCCTCGCCAATTAGGGCATGCTCGTCTGCAGATACACCAATAATCAGGTCTGTGTTGTGTTGCAGCAGTTTGGCACTCGAGTCTGTTCCGATGTCGGCTATTTCAAATGTAACTTTTGGGTATATTTTATTGAAGCCTGCAATTGCCTTGGCAAGAGACTCGGATAAGAGTTGTCCTAGGACACCAATAGTTATATGGGCCACGGTACCTTCATTAAAGTCACGGATGTTGTTCTCGCCATTGACAATAGAGGATAGACCCTCGTGAACATAGCGATACAGTTCTTTTGCATCCTTGGTTGGTTCAACTCCGCGTGGGTGTGTATGAAACAGCCTAACGCCTAACTGTCTTTCAAGCTCCTTGATGTTATAGGTCACCGTTGGTTGGGTGATTTGCAAAATGCTTGCGGCTTTGGAAATATTGCGTTCCTCGAATACTCGGATAAAGCATTTATAAAGGTTATAGTTCACATTACTAGTTGTAGTCATGAGCTATTATACAAGAATTTAATAACTCTGTCAATAGGCAAGGACAACAAAAATTACATTCATCCAGACATACCCAAACGGTATTGCTTTTTATTTGGAACGACCCAAATTCTAATAGAGCTTGATTTCGGATGCACATATGTCAGAATATGCAAAAGTGTGGTATGATTGTTCGTGAGCATTTCCGTCCCAATGCATTGGTTTATTGTTGCTCAGGTTCTTGGAGTCCTGGGTCTTATTGTCGTGTTTATAGCATTCCAGACAAAGGACAAGGTGAAGCTTCTTATTTTGGATGGTATAGCAAACTTGCTGATGGGGCTTGCTTATCTCGCGATGGGTTTGTATGTTATCGCGGCAATTAACTTTGTTGCATTTGGGCGCGACCTTGCATTTGCATGGTTAAATAACAGCAGAAAGAAGGGAGAGGTTCATCCCGTTATATCGGTTGGGCTACTATTTATTTTCTGGGCGGCGTTTGCTGCTGCAATCATTATGTTGCGTCAATCATGGATTGATTGGATAATTCTTGGTCTGATTTTGATATATGTCTACAGTCTATGGAACAAGGGGAATCATCTTGTGCGAATTGTATGTTTGCTGTTGTCTGTTGTTTTTGCATATATAAACGCGACTGCCCTGAATATCATGGGTGTCGTTGTCGAGGGGGTATACATAGTGGCGATTACTGTGTTTTATATAAGGTTGGCCTTTGGTAAGAGATAGGATTATATCTCAAGCGATGGGTCAGATACCAGTAAGAAGTTCTGCCATTCCTCCTTGACTAATGTTTCAAAGTGTTTGAAGATCGGAGTAAACGCCTTTTCCCTTTTCCAGCTGTCAGAAATAAGATCGACTGGGGCGAAGGCATGCATCTTGCTCTTGTAAAATCCATTTTCCAGGGCAAATATTGCTTGTTTGCCTTGCTCTTTGTAAACTGCGAAATCGCCTGAAACTTCTGCAACCCCTCGTGGCAAAGTCAGGGCCTGGTATGTATTTCCATCTTCGGATAGGCCTGTTTTAAAACGATATCCGCCAAGCTCTCCATAACCTGCCTTATCGCTGATGTCGTTGATAAGTTTTGGGCTTTGAGCGGCGAAAGCAATCAGTAGTTCAGGCAGCTTATTGCAAAAATCAAGAACGCCCTGTGCGTGCTCTTTTGTCCAGCCGTTTTCAACACAAATACGGAGTAAATCATTTTTAATCGCATCTGCACAATATTCGAAAAACTCTTCGCCTATTTCGATACTGCCATCGTTTTGCCTTAAAAGATTTTCATCCAGTGCCGCATTTATCGCTGCTTCGTGAAAAATGGGGCTTGATTCATGCACGCCCGTCCAAGTATCGTTATTTTGCAGTGACAGTAATGTCATGGATGCAAGCATTAGGTGCAGTCTTTCATATCCATAGCCGCCCAGGCTTAACATCCGTTGGATATCTAAATCGCTGGGTTTCACCGAATCAAGAATGTCGTATGGGTCATATTCGGATATCTCGGTCGAAGCCATTCCAGTACTGGCGGCATCTGCAATTCTTTTAGGTTGTGATCTTGATGTTCCCAGGGCGATTGGCATTGATTTGATAATATCGGGCGTGACACAATAGACTTGCTTGAAATGAGGTTTATGAGTAATTATATCCAGTACGCCCAAGCTAGCAAGTTCATCGAAGTTCTCTAATTCGTTCTGTGAGCTGTTCGAATACAGGGGATCTTCACCATCACAGATGTCGAACTCGCGCCACTGACCATCGTCTTGCATGGTGGCAATGATCCTCCCGATTACTCGTCTTTGCCATACTTGCAAGTTTTCATCGTTCAGAACTGATAATAAATCAATGTCATTCGGTGACGGCATCGAGAACTTGTCTGTGGTTAATTTTTTCATGCACAAATATACACCAATACCAATGCAAAAGTCAATAGTGGCAAATTTGGAGCACCTAACCCTACCATATCCGAACACAAAGTAACCGAAAAGGATACATTTAAGAAATACGCATGTTCGTGACGCCAATTTCATTTGACATATTGGTTCGCACGAGCCATAGATTTCTAATCATATTAGAGCCTTCGTTAAGTTCTCGGTTTGGATAGAAGACAAAGCTTCCGACTTCTGCACTACGATAATCTGGGCTGAATGTAATTGTTATGTCGCGAAGACAGGAAACATGTTGATTAACCATATCAAGGTTTGGAATTCCATTATTAGAACCATGATGTACATAAGGCCAATTTGTCACTCCTCCTATAAAATAATCACCGTGCGAATCTTTTCGGATTCCTATGTGGCATGAATCAACTGTCGCAGCAGAATGCCCAACATTAACTGTAAATACAATCCAGTCATTATTTTGCATATCGGCAAGTACATCAAAGCACAAAACAGTGGCACCAATTTGATTAATTTGAATGGTTCCACTTTGGCGTCCAAAGTTTGGGTTGGCGGTCTCGGTGCTTGGGATGCCTGTTGTAAACCATGCAACACCATTTTCTACTGTAACTGTCCCGTTACTCATGTTTGTGGTATGTGTAATGGGAAATAATATTTCTCTCGCAATTTCGAATTTTGTGTCTTCATAAATCGTCCAGCTTCCCGCTCTTATTGGTTCATTATCCACGAAAACGCTTACCATATAACTAGGATCAAGAGATGACCACTCAAGATAAATGTTTGCCCCATTTTCAACACTCGCACCTTTATCTATGATTTGTGTGCCCGCCTTGACGGTAAAAACTACATTCTCGACTTCGTTCCACTCCACCGTGTGTCTCGTCACATCGGGCAAAGCATCATTATCACAACCAGTAACTGCTAGTGCTAAAGGTAAAATAAGAACTGCCGCTAAAAAAATTTTAATCTTTTTCATACTTCTCCTAATATGGAGTTAGTATTTATCAGAAATACTAGAATTTATTCAAAAACATCAAGTATAATAAAGCATGATTGATTTAAAAAAATACAAACAGCTGAGTTAGGCATTGAACAGATAAGGCGAAATCTTAAGCTGTCTTGTTCCGATGTTGTTATATGGTGGAAAGAACACATAAAGCAGTCCAAGAAAATCGAAAGATAAGGTAAAAGCTTTTATGTACATATAGACAATGCGATTTTAACTATCAACCCCTAATATTACTTGAGCCTTGCATCTCTTTCCGCCATCATGATTTCAACCATCTTGTCTTGTATTTCTTTCGGTGGTGTGATGTTTTTAAATTCGATATGTTTTATGTTAACGCCCAATGGTTTGCATTGATACTCTACCTCTGTCAGGAGTTTTGCGTTTATTTGTTGTCTATTAACTAACAAAGCGTTCAGACTTGGAAAATCCATCGCAACCAATTTGTGCACTACATCTTTGATGATGGGTGATATTATTGAATAATTTACCTCCGGGTCTTGGGGGTTGATAAACTCGAACACAACCTCGACATCTATATGCAAATCAAAATTTATTGGCACAAATTCCGGTCCTATCAAATGATTTTCTGAAAACTTCGATGTTAACACAGACGGATATCCCGCCCTCACGACTATCCGCTGTTCTAATGGTTTTTTCTTTTTTGACCAAAACATATTGGAGCTCCCGGTCGGATTCGAACCGACAACCTACGCATTACAAGTGCGTTGCGCTGCCATTGCGCCACGGAAGCACGGACAGGGGTATTATAGCATGTTTCACCCGTTTGATGCAAGAGTTTTTTCATGATATAGTATAGGGATGAGCAAGCGATACTCGGTGGTTGATTTGTTTTGCGGTGTTGGCGGGCTGAGCTATGGTTTTCATATAGATGACAATTTCGATATTATTCTAGCAAATGACAGTGACCCTGACACGGCAAAGGCGTACGAGCTTAACCACCCTGGAGTACCTATCCTCGCTCTTGATATAAAAGATGCCAAGATTGATTTGCAGGCGGATATAGTCGTTGGCGGTCCGCCGTGCCAATCGTATTCAACCTTGGGGAAGAGGAGAAACGACGACAAGGCACAATTATATAAAGAGTTTGTAAGAGTGCTGGAGGTAATAAAGCCAAAAATTTTTATTTACGAGAATGTAGTAGGGCTCCTCAGCATGGAAGGCGGACAGCTGTTCAAGGAAATTAAAGAAGAGTTCAAGAGGCTTGGATATGATATTGTCTTCCAGATTTTAAATGCCGCAAACTTTGGCATTCCGCAAGTAAGAGAACGGGTCATAGTCGTCGGCACAAGATCTGGAAGAGAATTCCAATTCCCAAAACCAACACATGGAGCAGAGTTATTGCCGTATGTGACACTTGGGGATGCCCTGGGTGACTTGCCGAGAATGACCAGTGGGCAGGAGAGCCACGAATATGCAACTATGCCACAAAACGATTTTCAAAGATTTGTCAGGAGAAACAATCCCATTTTAACGGAAAACAAAACACCCAATAATGGCGAACATTTAATCAGGTTAATGCAGGCTTTGCCAGATGGCGGTACAAAAAACGACCTGCCTCAGGATTTAAAGCCAAAGAGTGGCTATTGGAATACATACGCAAAATTATGGTGGGCGAGGCCCTCGACAACAATAACACGAAATTTTTCTTGTGTATCATCTTCAAGATGCATTCACCCGAGGGACTCTCGTGCGTTAACAACAAGGGAAGGGGCCAGGCTGCAAAGTTTTCCTGACTGCTTCAAGTTCTATGGCTCGCGAGGGAAAAAAAACCTGCAAATTGGAAACGCTGTTCCGCCGATGCTGTCAATACGGCTGGCACAACAAGTTCTTAAATGTTTAGAGGGAGGTCAAGCTTGAAAATCGCAATAGTGGGGGCAGGTGCTGCGGGTCTAATGTGTGCGTGCATGCTGGACCTAGCACATCAGGTAGTGGTCTTTGACAAGAATGAAAGTGTGGGGCAGAAATTGCTTATGACCGGAAAAGGTCGCTGTAATCTGACTAATTTGGTGGAGGTTGACCAATTTCTTAAATCTGTTCCTCAGGGGGGGGATTTTTTAAGAAGTGCTGTGGGCAAATTTACGCCGCAAGATACAATTGCATTTTTTAACGAATTGGGAGTGAATACAGTCGTCGAGGCGAACAACCGCGTTTTTCCAGTAGTGGGCGGTGCAAAAGGTATTGCCGAAGCCTTGGAAAAGTACGCCAAATCCCGGGGTGTGAAATTCATGATGGGGCATACGATTACCGATATTGAAGACTTGCGGAAAAGTTTTGACGCTGTAATTATCGCTACAGGTGGAATGTCGTTCCCGAAAACAGGTTCGTCTGGCGATGGATATGAATTTGCAAAGAGGTTAGGCCATAAGATTATCCCACCTCGTCCATCACTGTGTGGTTTGCAGTTCGAACAGCCCGCAGGATTCCAGGGAGTAAGCGTCCCAGTCCGTGCGACATTGGACGGCAATACAGAGTCCGCAGATATGATGTTCACCAAGAATGGGGTTTCGGGTCCAGTAATATTTAGGCTTGTTTCCAGATTAATGGGGCAATCAGTTAAAGGAAAATCTCTGGTTGTTGACTTTGTACCAGATTTTGACAAGGTCGCATTTGACCCAAGTGACAAGCCCTTCTATTCATTCCGAAAGCATCTGCCGCAAAATATTGCAAATTGGTTGGTGGCTAGGGGTGACAAGCCAAAAGATATTAAATCAATCCGCATTCCAATAGAGGATTTTGATCCAATTGAATTTGCGACTGTAACGCGTGGAGGGGTAGATATAAATGAGATAGATTCCAAGACAATGGAGAGTCGGCTAGCACCCAAGGTATACTTTATTGGGGAAGTGTTAAATGTGGATGGGATGTCTGGGGGATTTAACCTTCAAATTGCGTTCTCAACTGCGACTGCTTGTGCGGCCTCTCTATAGTCTTAGTCCACTTTGGAATCAAAACTTGAAAAAGCCATTTTTTACTAATTCAAAGATTTCTTTCCGCAAACTACATGGCTCTATCTTGCGAATTCCCTGGGGATTATGAATATAGCTAATTCCGTCTTTAAGTGCTATCACATTCATTGCCCAATTATCACATCCTTCAAAAGCCTTGGCGATTTCATTGCTTCGGCCATCTAGATTCTTGTGGTCAAAAATCATAATCTGTCCAAGTTTCTTTGGTAGTTGTGGGTCGTTAAAAGCCTTTGTATCTACCTTGATCGCGTCAACTAAATCTGACAGAATTGCTTGCTCGCATTCTTGTAGATAGTCATCAATCCATTGTTTGGTGAGTCCGCCTATTTCCATCAGGGAATTCAGAGCATCAGTATCACGCTTGGTTGTTATTCTTGCTTTGCTATTAAGTGTATTGTCAACGATTGCGGCAACCAAGAGTTTGCAAATGTCTTTTGTGGGAGTGATATTTGCTGCTTTGTATTTTTCATAAACAACTGTTGCAACCGCCCCTATTTTGATAATTGTGGCACGGTCGCCGATTCGTTCTTGCCAGAACTTTTCATGTCCTGAGCGGTGGTCAATCAGTTCAATAATGTTCTTGTGAGTAATGTTGCTATCTATGTGAGTAGGATCAGAAACATCAAGCACAATAAATTGGTCACCAATTGTTATTGTATAGCTATCAAATTCAAGCGGAATCTTTTGGATGGTTTTTGATATGCTTTTTGCGAAAGGAGCATTTGAAACTGCCACCGCCTGCTTGCCTTGGGCAAGTAATAATTCTCTATAAGCCAGACAGGATGCATATGCATCAATGTCAACATAGGCTTTGCCAGAAGTCAGTATCATCTTGGCGCAGTCGCAGGGACTCGAACCCCGAACCTTTTGTTCCGTAGACAAATGCTCTATCCATTGAGCTACGACTGCATATAACATCATTATACCATAAATAATGCTGGCTTGACAAGAGAAATAAAGAGTATATATTAGTATGTGGATAAAATAATACCGAAACAAGTTCAATGTGATGGACATGCGTCCATCATAGATGGTAAGGCCTTAGCAGGCAAAATAAGAGCGGAATTAAAAGCGGCGGGGCACAAGGCAAACTTGGCCGTTGTTATTGTCGGGGACGATGAAGCCAGCCATGTCTATGTCAGGGCGAAAATTCGAGCTGCGGATGAAGTAGGGCTGGGGACAAAGTTATTCGAGCTAGATAAGAAAACAGCCGAGGTCGAACTGGTTAAGTTAATCGAGAAGTTAAACAAGGACAAAAGCGTTGATGGAATCCTTGTGCAATTGCCTCTGCCAAAACAAATTAACGAGAGGAAGGTACTAGCCCTTATTGATTCTCGCAAAGATGTCGATGGGTTTACCGCCAAAAACGCGGGACAGTTATTCTTAGGTGAGGAGGGCTTGTTCCCTTGCACACCATGTGGAGTTATTGAGATGCTGGAATCCGTCGGCGAAACATTTAAAGGGCGTCATGCGGTGGTTGTGGGGCGTTCTAATATAGTGGGCAAGCCTATGGCGATGATGTTGCTGAACAAAGGATGTACTGTAACGATTACGCATTCAAAGACAGTCGATTTGACGATGCACACAAAAATGGCTGATATCCTGGTTGTCGCGGTGGGCAAGCGGAATTTAATTACAGCAAGCATGGTCAAGCCTGGTGCAACCGTGATAGATGTTGGCATCAATAGGTACGAAGGTAAGCTTTGTGGTGATGTAGACTTTGACGCTGTCAGAGATATAGCCGCATATATAACTCCTGTCCCTGGTGGTGTTGGTCCGATGACGATTGCAATGGTTTTAAAAAACTTGACTAAAACAATAAAGGTGTGATACAATAAAGCCTTAGGGGAGGGGCATATGAGAAAGCATCGTACACACTTGATGTTCATGGTTATCGGGTTTGGAACACTTGCCCTACTTGCTTTGATGGTGATTATCCCAATAACTGTTATGGCGACTACAACTCTTAATCACGAAATTACTGTACATTTAACAGGCGATACAAACGAATTTGACATAAATTCTGGACAGATGCTAGAGGCGAACCAAACATTAACAATAGTCGTACCCCAGGGTCAAAACTTGACCGAGGCGTTACTGGCTGTTCTGGATGATCAAGTGGCTATCCCACCTGCTTTCCGTACTGTCTTTAATGGATGGTACTTGGACGCACGACTTAGTGTTCCGCTAGATCCAACATCTTTTGCTGCTAGAGATTTGACGGTCTGGGCAGCCTGGAATCTTTAATTTTTGCTTGTTCTTTTTTGTCAAATTGCTTACACTAAAAATATGCTCACCCGCCTAGGAAAACTGCTAGCATCCCCAGCGACAGAGGGAGAAACCCAGAACTTTGGGATTCTACTTATCGAAGTTGTGAGATGGATATTCGTAGGTATAGGTGCACTTATAA
>Ga0131853_10003735_pt1 | contig 27368 bp, 17 predicted proteins | sample TergutLab28metaG_FD_92764 | JGI IMG/M metagenome (GOLD analysis project Ga0131853, IMG submission 92764) | Labiotermes labralis P1 segment gut microbial communities from Petit-Saut dam, French Guiana - Lab288 P1 (version 2) (version 2) | ecosystem: Host-associated > Arthropoda: Insects >...
CTACATTCCTACACAGAATGGGGGGGGGGGGGGGGAGGGTTTTTCCCCCCCCCCCCCTTTCCAACCCTCCCCCAAAATTTCAATTTTAAAAAAAAAAAACCCGTTTTTAAAAAACCTGGTTTGAAAAATTTTCTAACCAAGTTTTTTAAAAAGGGGTGGTTTGTTTTTGAAATTGAAAATTGGGGGGAAGGTTAGACAGGGGGGGGGGGTGAAAAAACCTCCCCCCCCCCCCCCATTCTGTGTAGGAATGTAGGCAGGAAGTTGACACGGTGAAACGGAGATAGAAAAGACATGTAAATACGAGGGCTGGTCAAAAATATCCAGGACAGAATGTATGGTAGGAAAACTAATGCACGTGAACGGTACTCTGAGTTATCTCTTTCAAAGTACGATCCTTCGCATTGAACGCAGCGATTTCAGCCATCCTTCCACTTCTTAACCGTAGGCTTAGAGATGTCTTCTTTCGTCTTGTCGTATTCATTTGTATCTCCGCTACGTCTTGAAGACATTGCTTCAAGACGATCTTCAGCCTGGGCAAGAGCAGGGGCTCTAATCTGGCGAGTATGGCGGATACAGAACCATGGAGATGTTCTTTACCGCTTGGAATGGCGAATTGTGATTGCGCACAAAGAAGGTACCGGAAGATCATTTGTGGGGTCGTTTACGACGAAATGAATTTCGAAAACCTTGCAGAACTTTCGTTCCTGTAGACGGTCTGTTTCATGTTCTGGCCTTTGGGGAGAAATTCGTGATGCACTGAACCGAAACATTACAGAAAATGGTAAGCATTGTGTTGATTTTTGACTGGATTTCCCGAGGTGACGACGGCGTTTTCCATTATGATGGTGTTTGTTCCGTCTCAGGGTGGTAGCCATAAACCCAGACGTCATGTCCAATAGTAATGTTGGGCAAGTAGGCGGCTTCATTTGCGGCACGTCGCAAAGGCTTGCGGCGCGCTGTTACCACGCCGCGAACTGCTGCCACTGAGGCAGAAGCACCTGACTCGCGACTGAGTCAACGTGCCACCCGCTCCTCCGGTATGCGGCATCAGAACATGTTGCCAAATGTGCTGCATGGTTGTTGATTACATGCTGTTATTAATCTCTCTTTAAAAGAAATATATCTTGGGTGTTTTTATGAGCCTTCTTGGGCCGAAGTAAAGGCGGTAAAACCAAGACTTTTACAAACGTCTGTTAAAAAAAAAAGATGCTACAGCGATATTTTGCATCTTGTAACTGGCAGAATTTTTAGGCGCGATCGAAAAATTGCAAAAAGCGACTGTTAGCTTCGTCATGCCTGTCTGTACATCCATTCGTCCGCATGCAACAACCCAGATCACACTGAACGGATTTTCATGAAATTTCATCAGTCAAATCAGTCCCATTACAGGCCCGAGGTGCCCAGAGGGTTCCAGGAAGTTAAGGTTTTCAGATTACGTGACAATGGCCCAGGATGGTGGTAAGGTTGTTAGCCTTACGCACCGGCCGCTTTTACGCCCAGAAAATACTCCAGGTACGCATTTCTGTTGGAGGCTGAGTCGACCCCTAGGGCCATAGTGCGATCGGAAGGATTATGTCAGTGAAAAATTCCAATGACACCATCTGCAATCGAACCAGTGACCTTCCTATTTGTGGCACAGCACCTTAACCACTGTGCAACCGCGGTCCCCTCATGAAATTTGACATTTTATTATTTTTCGAAAATTTGTCGGGAAAATTTAGTTTTCATTGAAATCTGACGAGAATAACGTTTGCTGTACATGAAGACCAATATACGTTTATGATCGTATCTCGCTCAATTCTTCTTAGAATGGGAAATGTTTTAGGCGGAAGTTGTAGAGGAAACCAAAGCACATATTACGTTCAATAACTTTTTCCGAAGATCGCGTCGTTTACGAGATAATGTCAAAAAACGTGGTGGAGTTGGACAGGCCACAGATGACAATACGGCGCGTGCACTTTGCATACCAGATGATTAAGGGTACAGACACACTTAGAATATGTAATACTTATTGCTTTTGCACGGCGGTGTTACGATGTACGTACATTGCCAGTGTTGTTTATCGTGGCCACAATATTGATGTCTGCACGAGATTTGCATATGTTCTGCAGACATCTTACACTGACTCAGTCTGCAGGTGCCGGAGGCCATCCGGTAGGAGCGAACGGAAATGAGCGTCATGACTGTGCTAATCAAGCCATAATTCTGCTAGTTTATTCTGGTTCTCGTTATTAATTACTGGCGAGGGGCCACGTGTGATTAGTATCTTCTTGCATGTTGCTGCATTTGTGCTGAAGTTTTTCACGGTCGAAGTTGGTTTTGTTTTGACAACTTCGAAATTTTCCAGAGCGACGAAAAGCAATGAAACGAAGTGCGATGGTGTTTAATATTCCACGTACCAGAGTATGAGTCATTTAGGTTCTCAGATCCGGCAGTAGTGGAAACAGTTTTTGGTATCATAGGCCTGTCAATGCGTGAAGTTAATTCACTTAACGTATGAGAAGTAATTTTTTTTTGCCCCATAGAAAATGCTCAGGGTATCCATTACGAAGAGTAATTCCTGCTTTTTGTACAATTCACACGATACACGTGAATTCATAAAATATAAATGTTTGTGAATGCTCAAGTAGTTGCTGCTTTAAAAGAGTAGAAGTTCCTTTAAAACGTAATTGAGGAATGTACTCAGCGCAGACTTCTAGGAACGGTGGAAATAATTGTTCTTAACTATTCGCCATTAGTGCATCAATTTTTTTTACTGTCCCTGATAAATTTATTATTTATATTAAAAAGAACATCTCATTACAGAATAAAATCATAACCTTACAATTACGATTTTTTTGACAAATATAATTAATTCTCTGAGAAACTGTTAATGTATCTTTACTGTTATTGTATCTTTTCTTTCAGGAATTCTATGAACACACGGAAATATTATGGAAAGATAGAGGGGTTCAGGCCTGTTTTGAAAGGTCAAATGAATACCAGCTAATCGACTGCGCAAAATAGTGAGTATAATGTGGATATACTTATTGTGTATGCTGTTTGATTTAAGCGAGAAGTCCAGAGCAATCCATTTAAAGCCATACTTTACTGGACGTGACGTAGTGTAAAACATAGTGTAAAACAGTGTTCGCAGAACATGCTAGAAGTAGCCGGCATTGTTCTGATTACACACATTAGTCCTCCCAGACACGCTAGGCCAGAGGTCTTCAAACTGGTTAATAAAAAAAAAAAACCATTAACACGGATTTATTTTTGGTAATTTTTACAGCAACATGTTTCGACCCTGCGGGATCATCATCATCATCATCAGGCTAATACTTCATAAAAACGCTTATAACAATATAGAAATGCATGTGTTAAAATTATAATTTTAGCTTATGCAGTTGTGTATTGTTTTATAAAGTTTGGGGTCGAGACATGTTCCTTTAAAAATTACCAAAAATAAAGTCGGTGTTAACGGGTTTTTACTTGTTAACTAATTATACGAAAACACAATGGGATGTCTGACTTTAAAAATGATCTTAAAACTGTTGTCTGTGAAAACCTTGTGACTAAATATGAAATTTCGCGTAACCTGTGTAAATTAAAAGTGTAGGTTTTTGCTGTAAAAATGCAATAACACTTTTTATATCATAAAGCTTTATTTAGAAGTAAAATATCATATTTTGTGAAAAACAGAATTTTATTGTTTGGGGGTTTACACTGAAAATAAACCCAGCGCCGATTATGCACAAGGCTGGGGAGGAACACACAAAAAAAGAACGCAGTTATATTTACCATTTTCATTATAAAAGAAATGTGGCTGCAGAATGTCTGAAAGTGACCCATAATGCTTCAGGGTTGTGCAGAACGCAATTTGAATACCACTGCTCAAGGCCGTTTTTCGATCGTCATGAAATACAATTGTTGCTTGTTGGTGTGCGGTTTTAAACAAATCATTCTGTACTTTATAGTGTTGTATCGAGTTTACCTTACCTTTGTTTGTTCGAACTTTAAGGTAAATGACATCCACATATGTATTATCAAAAACAGAATTTTGTCACCTGAGGATAATATGTAGACTAAAGTAACGTTTGTGTGTTTGTGTGTGTGTGTGTGTGCGTGCGCGCGCGCGCTAGTGTGGTCATATTTTAGATATTCCTTCCAAGTAAAATCTGCCCTTATTTTGAGCCGCATAATGGAAACTTTCTTTCATTAAGTGTTCAGTTTTTAATCCCGTGATTAATACATGTGACTGCAAATTATTAAAGAAAATGTTGAGTAATAAGTGAACGTTTCTGCATCATCAAATAAGATAGGTGTAGTAGTATGTCGTTTTTTACACATTAGCAGTGACAAGCTGTAAAAAATGCGCACGTCGCGTTCGCCGTGTGTGTCCGTATTTAAAAACTGGAAGAACCAGGCAGTGGTCGGGTGTTTTTATGAGAGCTGATATTCGTGAACTCTACTGTCGACACTTTCTGATGTTACCTAAGTGTGAAGGACCCTTTCATGAAGACCTACAGGTCTGTATTGTTGCGCCTGGAGCGTAACGCTTTCAGTCTTCAGAAAAATACTGGGATGCTTTTGTTGTGGAGAAAAATGGTACTAATTAGATAAACGATGATGACGTGGAAGAAGTCTTAAACGGATATTATAGCAAAACCGCTTTCATTAGCCAGCTGAACTCTGTTTTTAATAATTAATGATTTTTTGCTGCCAAAATATGTGATAAAATGCATGTACAACAGAGCAGTGCTTCGTTTAAATGTCCATTAAAACATGATGTATAATTTCTCATCAGTAATAACATGTGGCTTTTCAGAGTTTTCTAGAATGGAGTTCGCTGCTTTTTCCTTGAGGTTTTTGCAAGGACACCTGTGGTTATCTTTTAAGGAATTATCGGTTTATGAAGGTTCGTCGCCGCTATAATAAATATTTATTATTGTGCCGAATCCGATCCGCTTTCCACTGTGTAATGTGGTCTGTTTCACCGGAAAAATTTTCAGCTCTTATTTTTTATTTCTGCTCAACTGAAGTACCACCGTAGGTGTAATGGCAGCACCTGAATTACAGGATTGGAGCCCGGTTGACTCAGTATTGTGACCAAGCTACGAACTGGTTGACTGGCAATCAGGGTTCGATACCTGGTAGGGGCAGAGATTTGTGTTTTATTTCTCCACAACGCCCAGAATCCGGGACACATCTGATCTCCTAGCCGATGGCTACCGGTATTTTTTCCCCTGGATGTAAAACGGCTGGATGTAGAAGTGTATGGTTCGAATGATTCCACAAAGTCTCCGGCTTCAGGCATACATACAGTTAGCGAGCCTAAGCTCATGTCACAAGTGGGAGAGTGCGCGAAGTTGTGTGCGCGTAGATCAGTGTGTTGCTGCAATCTGAGCGGTGGTGGTGCCAGTATTCTTGCGGGCCGTGACACATCGGTACCCAGAACACGAATAGAATGCCACCAGTCACTCCCGGGATACTAGATGATCTGTGCTGCCTCCCCTATGTAGCAGCTGCAAGTGGGTGGGCCGAGGTGGACACGTGGCCTCTGATACGCGGTGGCTGGGTTTATGAGCATGGCACTGAAGGCTGTCATTTAATATCGCGCGGTCTTTGTGGAATTACCCGAGGTATACTATCATAGAGTGTCGTGCAATCACATTCCGCGTTGCACACTCGAGGGAACGCACGGAATATAGGGAAACACGTCCTTGCCTTTCCTATTCGACATCTATTCAGGTTGGCCAGGAAATGAACTAAGCCAGTAGCAGCTCTCCCGAGTTTGACGCGTGTTCTGCTACGATTACGTTATTTATAGACGTATTTTATTGGAAGTTCGCGTGTACTCTTGGCGCGGGAAGGGTGGAGAGGGGGCATGTTCCGCACAGGTATGTGATGGTGGACAACATGTAATGCCGTTTCCCACCTAAAACACTCGGATGAATCAGCCTGCTTCATCGTCCCACGTGTCTGAACTGTCAGTAGGCGAAAATAGAATGAGGGAGATGTGATGCGGACCGTAAACAAACGAACGACGGAGGAGAGTTTTCTGACACCTGTTAAGTGATACATTTTGTTTCATGAGATTTCATTATAGTGGTGAGGCTTCTGGCTCTGGGCCCGAGTGCTTATGTGCCCGTCAGGAGCGCACACAACTTCCCAGGATTCCAGCCAACCTTCTACCCAGTGTCTGTCGCTTGGAGCAAAGTGGTTGGGCGTAGCTGAACTTTCACCTCCAAGTGCTTAAGTGAAGAATACATGGAATTGTACTGCCTTTCCTTCGTGTCTTCACTTGGTGGTTCTAATTAAGTACGGGGAAAAGTTATTGCCCTTCGTTTTCGTTTACAGTAGTGTGGTGTTTTACCGTTTCCAATGGCTCCTTAAAACACCAAATCCCGGCCGTATTCTTCGAACCGGTAATTTTGTTTTCAGTTCAGAGTAACGCAAACGAAGCGGACTGACGCACACTCTCTTGTGATAAGCGCTGTACTCGTGGCTGGTATGGATCCCATCCTTATCACACCTTCCCACGTACTTGTTTGCGCAGTTTTACAAGCTCTCCGGATTTCAGTTGCTTCTGTTAATATATCATCGTAGCAGTGCTGAAATCTAGAATTCAACGAATACTATCGAATACTTGTTTAATTTTTTAACGCACGGTGGTTGCCACGTGTACCGCGTGCTTTAACATTAAACAGGCCACGCTTCGCCCACACAGTGTGTATATGCCGTTTATGTGGTTCTGAGAATAAACGACTATATTTTTCGAAAAAAGTATGAATCAGTTGGCCTTTGTATCGCAGTCGCCATGTAAGATTTTAAGAGGGGCACGTCGGTGTTAAAGGTGCAAGTCTTGTGGTATATGATATTGTGTAGATGGGTATATAGTTATCGCCTGCCGTTGGACCACCTTGAAGAAGGAGGCAGCAAGCTCCTACGAAATGTGGGCGCCTGTTTCACATTATACACAGCATCATATTCCTGAATACATGAGTCACCTCTAACACTGTTACTTGTGAGGCAGGGACTGAACTCGTGTTACTTAGATAAATTTCATGTTTCAGAGTTAATTATTATTTAAGGTGGCAACGGTGGGTTAGGTTGAACTGTCGTAGCTGAGCGTAGGCACCGGAGAATTTTACGAACCGAGAAGTCGCAAAGAAACTTAGTTGTAGATAGTTTAGGCTTCATGGCCAGGGAGTGGAAATTACGTTTTGCTCACCTTTGGGTAATATGAAGAGCAAACTAAATAAACGGGTAAAATTACCCACTGAAGAGATTCATAGTTTTTTATTCCTAACCTTAGTGGCTCTGGGTTATTAAATGAAGAGTCAAGAAACCCTTTTAAAAAGTCGCAACTTTTGCGCATTCAGCCGTCAGTTAACTCAATTTTTGTCGCACGGGGAACTGAGAGGTGTGTTCGAGGAAACATATAAATACAACACGTCAGTCGATAACAACACCTTATTTATATACAAAAATAGTATATTTTGTCAGGGTGACATACTATACATATACTATTTTTGTATTTAAAATAAAGTGTTGTGTTATCGACTGACGTGTTGTATTTATATGTTATAACATTTCGGGATGGAAAACATCAAAAGTGCGAGGAAACACAAAGTACATATTTTGGGTTGGGAAATGTTAAATGTGAGGATGATATTGAAATGGAGTTGGTTGTGAGATGTGAACGGGATGAAGCTGGCGAAATTAACGGTAAGTAAAAAATTCGAGAATTCTGTAATGAACTTTCTGTTTACATGCTGACAGCTGTGTAGTGGACCGTGGGGTGTTACCATGCGCGCTTGTCGGTTGAAATTACGTACTTTGTGTTAGCTGTGATCAGTTACTCTGGAATTACTGATAGAAATGAAACAGGACAGGCAGTATACTTATAACGCAACATTCAGGCTCCTCGTAGCCAATGTTGCACTGGAAAAGCAATAAGTATTGTGTATTTCGAGTGTATGTTTGTAGCCGTAGGGATTCTGCGTGAAATGCGCATGCGCCATATTGTCATTTGACATCTCCGGCTCTACTGTATTTTTCCACATTTCTCATAAACGGTACGATTTTCTTAAGAACGTTACCCATCATGAACCCTGATGTTCCCTAAAACTTTTGTTTAAAACATTCATCATAAGAAGAATTGAGCTATATATGATAAAAAATGTGTATAGTAAAGTATCGTTTTTTTTTTGGTCCGATGTAAATGGAACTTGAATTTTCTCGACAGATTTTTGGAAAAATGCTCATACATAAAATTTCGTGAAAATCCGTCCATTGGGTGCCGAGTTGTTCCATGCGGACAGACATGTTGAAGCTAACAGTCGCTTTTCGCAGTCTTGCGAACGCGCCAAAAAAGCATAAGTAGAGTTTGTAATCCAAGTTGTTGCTACCATTTGTTGAATTATCTCATTTCGTACGGTTTACAGATACACTGCATTTGGCTGCGCGCTTCTGATTTCATTTTTCTGTACATCTGCTGCACTAAACACGTGGCAAGTCACGGGCACTAGACGCTCGCAGAAACACGTGTGGCTGTTCACGACAGTGACATGTTTTTAGAATGTTATTTACCAAAATTGGATTGTATCGACAGGTTTTAATCAAAGTCCCCAGTAACAAATTCGACGGAAATCCGTCGTGTTTCTTAGTATTACGCGCGGATGGACGGGCAGGTATGTCGAAGCTGTTGGGCGCGCTTTTTTTTGGGGGGGGGGGCAACTTTTCGTTGCCAGCGCGCAAGAAGACGTCGTGTGCTGTGCTGCAGTGGGAGGCGTGAAATTTTTATGTGGAAAAGTGATGCTGACTCCAAACTCCGTCCCAATTCTGACCAGATTGAATGTAACGTGGGTATATTTTATTACAGATTTACAACAGTAGGATTAGTAACATCTTAACGTGATGAAACGTGAAGTTTACATCAGTATGCATTCAAAAATGTTTTTACCTCACAGAAAACACTGGACCTCCGTTACAGAGAGCAGTCAGTTAATTCTGTTTGCCCTGAGAATCACACGAAACGTTTTAAGTACACTGTGTGTGTAAAATGTAGAGCTTATTAATTGTAATGGTCAAGGTAAAGTTTTCATATTGACGCTATGAAGGTATGTGGATGGGTGGAGGTATAGCTCCACGTTTTCTTAATCTCGGCACTATTTTGTGGTGAGTGGTCAGCTTCACGTCGCCGCCGCTTGAACCGCGGAAGGGACCATCGGTACCCGTTGGAGAGGAGGCTGGGTGGGCCCCACTACAAGTTTGGACGTTTCGAAGCAAGCATATCCTGCTCCTGCCGCGGTTGTATAGTCCATTGCCTAGTCAATACACTGAGAACTGCACCCTGGTTAACTAAGCGTATGGAACATTAGTAACTGGTGTGCATTATGCTGTTGCATTCAGTGTCCAGATTCTAGAGTTCGCACCACGTCTGGGTCAGTTTCTAGTGGAAACGGCTATGTGCGATGTACGGTACGCAGGAATGACAGAGACTGAGGGTGTTAGGAGAGGAGAGGAGGGGAATGACGGAAGAACAGAGAAAGCTGCGTCGTGAGTAGCATCTTACGAGCTGTTTCTTTTCAATGACGATACTTCATTAATGAAATGAAGGAAATTATTGCTACTTACGTGTTATTTCCTTCAAAGTAATTCCCGACGGAAGTTACAAACCACACGCTATTCGAGCCTAGCAGTCGTCGAAGCAACCCTGAAAGTTACTGTTGTTACTCCATACGCTCCTGGTAACTAATTCAAGATTTCGGTGGACGTTTTCTTCAGTTTCACAACAAGTTTGATGTATAATCGTTGCCCCGTTTCGTTGATGAATCATGATTGCGGAAAGTTAAAAAAAAAGTTATTACGTGGCATTACGTAAACGAAATGGAGCGTGATTTGGCACGCGATTGATGAGAGGGTTCATGGGTAAGTAGTATCTTATATTTTGTATGCATTACCAAGGATAATTGTTAGGGTGGTCACATCAGTGTTCATGGCAGGGAGTTGAGAAATGCGAATGGAATTTTGGAATCTTGGGAAACCGAGGCGCTGATGGGAGTGAATGAATCTGAAAGAAACTGGATGTCTGTGTAAACTGGATTAATCAGGTCGAGGGTATTGTCGAATCGTGGGTACGCCATGATAATGAAACACTGTGTTCGCCAGAACTGCGAGTTTCTTGACCAGCTTTCCAAAAATTATGCTTTATATAGAGATAGACACACTGTTCTTGAATTAACTGTTTAAATATGGTGGCATAAGTCGTAAATGTCATGAACGTCAAGTGTGGGTAGAAAACTAGTGCATAAGTTGGTTCGGAGAGTAATACTGCCGTTAATATTAACCATTTAGAGTACAGTGTCAGCTGGTGTAACGCAAGAACGAGTGTTTGCGCCCACATTGTATTTTTATGATTCTGAGATTATAGGCAGTTATTTCCCTGAACAGCATTAGCCGATTGGTTGTCGTAATGGAGACGCACTGTATTGTGTGACATGTGCACTGTGTTTTTAAGAATCTGCTTCACATGGTACGCTAACAGTACCTATGAGGCCAGGGTACACACGGGGCTTATGTTTTGTTTTCGTTTCGGTAAAGGGAAAGTCCCATTCTTTGAGTCTGCCCTGCAATGAGTGGATTTTTGTTGAGCCTCTTGCGATATTATGGACCAGCTAGCGACAGCAGCAACCTTGCCTTGCCTCAACTATTGATCCCCACGGTCCAGACCTCCGTGTCTGCCAATACGACAGCTAGAAAACGCAAAATAAACCAACATGTATGATCAGTGTTTAGAGATTTTAATGGCATGAATACATACGTAACATTCTGCAGGGTTATCGTTTTCAGAGTATTAGTCTGATATCGGTGGTTTTAGACCAACATCTATGCCTTACAAAGGCGGCACCAAAACGCATGGGGTAAAATAGATTAGCGAAATGTGCGTTGTGTTGGCAGCAGTGTCGCGAATACCGCGCCGTGCCGTTGAAGTCCAGGGACCCGAAGCCGGGCCGTTACGAGCCGAGCAAAGACCGGGTTTGCTATTTATAGATCGCGACCGAACTAAAAATGGCTGCTAGTGGAAAATAAACATTGGAGCGTAATGTAGTCAAGGTCGCGGGTGGGGGAGGGAGGGAGGTGGGAATGGCGTAATCCACCCTCAGACGCGATTCCAGAGGGTAGTGATAGCATGCAGCTTCGTGTGTGGGCAAGGTAGGGGCTGCTGCGAGATGTTGAGAATACGGATGATTGTGTGTACCCATCCATTGGAAACAATGGTAGAATTTTTAAATGGGGAGTTATTTACTGTAGAAACGAGATAAATCCAGCTGCATTCGGGAACGTTATTGCACTGGCTAAATATATGTATTTTTTTTCTGCTCCGCCTATGTTGTTTCATTAACTTGAAATCAATGGACATTTAATTGAATGTGGTTGAAAATCTGACACAGTTTAGACTTATATTGAAGCAAAATGGGTGAGGAAGGACATGAGTGAAGACTGACTTTCTGTCGCAGATTTTGTGCCCATCCATACGAGGAAATTTGTTGTTGTGCTCCAATTGTAGGTTACTAGGCATGAATATCTGACTTTAAAACCTGACCTAAAAACCCAAACACCAGACGCGTTACTCGTTTGTTCGTTTATGGTTTATTTACAAGTACCTGATGCCATAATGTCTAATGACAGGATTATTGAATAATGAATTGAGCAGGACTAGGAAAGAAGCGGTCATAGTCTAATTGAGGTAATGTATCGGCTCTTGCCGGGAGGTACTGATCAAAATCACTAAAATCTCGGGATGACTTGTCTGCGGGTCGACACTTTAATCTCGGACCTCACCAACTTGAGGCAGGAGTACTCTTCAGATGGCCACGGCGTTCGCCCCGTACTGCTGCCACCTAACATCGGCGTCTCCTTCACGGCCTTCAAAAACCGTGCGTCGTAAAAGTGAAAATAGGCGAATTGTCAGCTTAAAGTAAGCCGAATTGCCGCTCCGCCTGTGAATAGGGAGATAAAAACATAACAAGCAACCGACATAACGGTTTATCTATTCTAATTACTGTATTCGACTGTTCAAGAAGTCCCGAGCCTCTGTAGAATTCATATAAACACAAAGCAGAAAGTCATTGGCTTTAACCTAAGCGTGAAGTTGATCTAAATTGTGTTTAAAAGTGGAATTCAGGAACGTACGTATGTGTGGGGCGTAATGGCGAACAGGAGACGTACACTTGGGACTTGGGTAACGTGTAACAGGAGACTTCCCATCTGGCAACGTTTAACAGGAGACGTACACTTGAGACTTGGGTACCTATAACAGGAGACTTATGATCTGGCAACGTTTAATAGGAGACAACCACGTGGCCTGAGTAACGTTTAATAGGAGACGTACGTAACTTGAGACCTTCGTACCCTGTGACAGGAGACTTCCGATCTGGCAGCATTTAATAGGTGACTTAACCACGTGGTCTGAGTGACGTTTAATAGGATACGTACGTGCACTTGAGACCTGGCTACCCTGTGACAGGAAACTTCCGATCTGGCAACGTTTGATAGACGTAACCACGTGGCCTGAGTAACGTTTAACAGGAGACTACACTTGAGACCTGGGTACCATATAACAGGAGGCTTTCCGATCTGGCAACGTTGAGCAGGAGATTTACGCTTGTTATCTGAGTAACGTGTGACAGGAGACATACGCTTGTGCCTTCGGTAACGTGTAACAGGAGACTTGCGCTTTTGACCTGGGTGACCTTTAACAGGAGATTTGCACTTGTGATTCTTGGCGGCTCAGTACTAGAAGTGAGTGTCAAGTCCGATTCCAGCTGCAGGCAGTTTCGTTGCAGGTCCTTCGTCTGGTTTTGTATGTCTGACAACGGTAGCTGATGTAATGTCTGTGCTTTCCGGTTGAATTTTGACCTTTTTTTCCCCAATTAAGAATTTATTCATTCTGAATTGCACTAACGCAAAAAAAGTAGCACACAATGCACTGATTGCCCAGTTCAAGAATTCGGACTACACTTGTGCTAAGACTGTGATATATCAATAACAAACTTCCACAACACTACAGAATATGCTACGCATCTATCCTTACAGAACAACAATGCAAACGAGGCGTGGGGGGGGGGGGGGGTCAGTAAGCCAAAAGAAAAATTATAAGGTCAAATAATTCCAAATATTCCGAGAGTTTGTTCAGTCAAAACAACTAATTTATTTGACTGAACATACTCTTAGAATATTCAGTGAAAACACATCGGGGTGGCCCCAATTTAAAAAAATCGAATTATTCCGGTTACACAGTGAACACACTACTGATCCTCTGCACAGGCTTAGTTCTTGTTTCCAGCTGACGGTAGTATCTTTTAGAAAAATAGGAATAAATATTACAATGCAGCTGTACCCAGTCGGCGGAATTTCGAATTAGTAGACCGCCAAATATTTCCATTCTGCCCCTTCACATTTCACCATCTAAGTATTGCAACCAGATGATAAGTTTGCAAGTGTTAATGAAATGCATTGCTCTGGGGCCACTTTGCGTAAGTATCCCTCTGTAGTGACCTTTAAGAGACGTAATTGAAGACCCAAGAAGAATAACCAAGGACATTCTAGGATCCTCAATGCCTTTGGTCTGTCACGCTGTGTGACATCTACGAATATGTTAACACTTTCCGGTCGTCAGTCGCGATAAGGCGACAGAGGAGAGTCTGTTGGTATTCGAATAGTGAAATAGTATTTCCGCATGCTCTTTATGAATGTTTTTCTTTACATTTCAACACATTTAAAACAGTTTTAACATGAAATTAACATTTATAAAAAATAATTATTGAGTAATATAATTCCTAACTTTTTGGTGCGCCACGAGGCTACTATCCGCTTACCACCAGTGGTATGCTTATCATCGTTTGCAAAGTGCTGCTATAATATCAAAACAGAAGCAGAACGAAGTCTGACATAGTACAAACGCACGATGTAGCTATGTGGTAGAATGGTGTAAGAAGAGCCGATTGCGTTGATTGACCTATAAAATGAAGGTAGTACATCCAGTTTAGGGCGTGAGAAGCACTTCAGACCAATCCCGGTGGCTGTGCGGTGCATCTGTGGCCGCTCGCTTGCTGGGATTGCGGGTTCGAAACCCGCCGGCGACATGGATGTCTCTTTATGGTGAATATTGTGTGTTGTCAGCGGTCTCAGCGATGGGCCGATCTCTCGCCCAGAGGAGTCGTACCGTGTGTGTGTGTGAGAGAGAGAGAGATACTGACTACACGTACACGGAGTCGATAGAAAACGTCAGAATAAGAAAGAAAGAAAGTCACTTCAGGGGAAACAATAGGAATGCATAAGAAAGAAATTCATACTTTGTCAGCTGCAGAACTTTTTGAGGCTAGCGATGTTCAACAGACTGAATTGTGTGTCTGAACTTAGTTGTTTGAAGTTTAGATTGATCCTGAATATTGTGAACATTACAAATTGTCAAGTATTGAACGGATCCCTTAATACTAAAATTAAAATGACTGTAAACCCCTACTGTGGCTTTTTACGTAATACAACAGCTGCTGTTGGCATATTCGGAGTCCTGTAGTTGATAAAACAGAAGTACAATAGGATAACTTCAGCTATTTATAGACTCGCAGTTACTGGACAGGTACTGTACGTGCTTCTCTCTGAATCGTGGACACATTTCCTGTTCGTAATGGTCTGGTGGGAGGGAATGATTCTCGGCCACTACCCCTTTTTGTTTTGACTTTGTAACTGCTGTTGGGAAGGCCCAAGAAAAGCAAGGGAGGTTACAGTTGATTGGAACACACCAACTTCGGAATTGTGCTGATAATGCTAACTAGTTGGGCCCAAGGCCGGTGTAAAACTGTCGCAGTTCAAGTAACTGCACGAGGTTACATCGGACGAGGACGGGGAGATAGGAGAAAAGGCATGTTGCAGTTCGTATTTTGTATTTGTATTTGTATGTAAATGCTCGTGTACTGAATGTAAACTGCTGTGGAAATGCGTTTAATCCGAGTCTGTTAAGTCACTCATGCACGTACGCAGTAGATGTTTTTAATTCTATTCTGAGCTGACGTTTCCTTTTTTATTTTTATTTTTAAAGCCGTTATCTTTTTGGAATTTAAACACGTATCCGTGTACAACGGATTTTCTTGTGGAAGTCATGAAGTATATTTCCATTGTCTGCATGGTGATAAGATTATTTTCAGAAATACAGCGATTTGGTGTTCGTGAAGTCTGAAAGCTAGTGTACTAACGACATTACTTTAAGGAACGACAATTTTGTTTTAGCAACATTAAGTACGAGAAGTACGGCGTAATAATAGCACGCGGAGGGATTTGTGTGTAGGAAAACCACAGTTGTGTATTTACATTTCGGTCCAGCGTTAAGGTGCACTGAAGGGACAGAAAGTTCGCTGTGCTTGTGGGAACGTCTTAAAGTGTAAAATATAACAAAATGAAATTATGGGGAGGAAGTATTGTGCGGTCTTGAGTAGGAGACAATGAAGAAGGTGCAGTTAGATTTAAAAAAAAACAGTTGTCCCTGAATAAACGTCTCTCAAACCCTGTGTCTGAGCTCATGAGCTCAATATTAGACTCCAGTTGAAGCGTGATGACACACGGTGACGCACGGGAGGGAAGTGAAAGGGAAACTGACGAGTGGAGTGGGTAGCCAGTACTTTTCGCACTACCTCGAAACATGGTGTATCCAGCATTACTACCGCCGATGCGCACACCTCGGCTGCCAGTAGTAGACAACTGATGTCCTCCGCTGATTTAAATGGACTCGTCCGTTTCGCCGAAAGACGAAATATGGTTCCTGCGCTTGTGCCATCACGTTTCAACCGGCCTGTACTAGTGGTGAACCTTCGTCTTTGCTTATTTCTGGAAATAGTGATCCGTTTAAGACGGATCCTGTCAGTTATGGTACTACCTCGCGGACCGCAACTGAATTGGAAGAAGAACTTGCAACAGAAGCGTCGTGCACACCTCCGTGTGATATGTTTGCAGTTCCCGCGGCTTGGCCACAAGTTGTCATAACTTCAGAATTACAGCTTTGACCGTAGGCCCTCTGGTTATATGCAGAAAAGCCAGATGTTCGTTTTCCTGCCAGTCAAGTTACAAAACAATAGTTCAAGGATTTTTTTTGCTGCTTTTGCTGCATGCTTTTTAATTGAGACACTGGAACCCTGACGTGATTGCTTTAGATACTGTAGAAGCTGTCCCGTGTGTTAAGGTTTCGCGAAATGAACGTTTCATTAAGATGTGTGAACGTGCCAACATTTTCTTCAGTGCTTTATGTATTGTGAAAGAATGCTAGGCAAGCAGAAAATGCAGGATGGCTGTGAAAGTCAGGCCAGTGCAACTCCCACATCGGATGTGGCTGGACCTGCGTTGGCCGAAGAATCAGAAATTTAATCCGGAAATTTTGCGTGAAGAAGTGAGCTGCTCTCTGTTGACGCTGAAGTATACTTAATGATAAAAGGTAGCAATACGTTTCCACTTGTGGCCCTCCTCCTCATAGCTTTCGTGTGCATGCCTGTTTCTGTAGCGTCAGCTGAACGATTTTTTAAAGGCGAAACTCATAGAAAGCTATTTAAGGTGTACAGGAAGTCAGGAAGAGTTGGATGGACTGGAAATAATTGCAGTTGAAAGTGATCTTGCTCACTGTTTTGGATACCGTGCAGCACAAAGGCAAGAAAACTGGCAGTTCGTTGTGAATATCTTAATATATATTAGCTGTTCGTTCATACAGAGTAAAAATAAATTCCCTCACAAGCTGTCCATAGTGTGATTGCTTGTTAAAATAAGCCGAGAATATTATAGACACGTGTCACCTTCAATGACGCAAGGCGTGAAATGATAAAAGCATATCCGTTTTGTAGTTGGGCGTAAGATAGTTGAAGAGGACGATAGTCTGGAAACATGTTCGTCCGCGAGAAGCCGTACGGATCCAACTGACTTAGAAGAACACTTCGAGGAACCCTGGGCCGGGATACTCCCGATTCTCGCGCAATGTTGCGCGAGCGTCTCCATGGTTCTTGTTCTGCAGATGCAGATGTATTGGGTGGTGGTCATAGATTCGGTCGACGACTTGCGTTCAAAAGTGGTCGTCGAAACGCATGAGCATCTGGTTGACGTGGAGCAGGATAGTGTAGTGTGAATTCACTTGCATGTTACTGTATCCCTCTGTGTGTGACCACTCACAAGTCAGCCGTGCTGTGTACTGTGTTTCCCGAGTACACGAAACAGGGTGACTTATCGTTGCAACCACATTTTCGGTGATATGTATCTCGAAAACCGAACCTTTCAGGAGGAGTGTTGAGCATAGCTCCACGTGGCTGGTCCTTTCGCATAGACCTGCACTCCTTCATACTTCGATATTGTTGCTTGCAAACCAGGCGTAAGCCGCCACGCCTCTTTGTTTGTTTGTTTGTTTGCTTGCGTTTGAGTATGAGTGGCTTCAGCAGATCAGCGGTTGCGTACCATATATATGCGTCGCTTAACGACGGGGATACGTTCTGAGAAATGCGTCGTTAGGCGATTTCGTCGTTGTGCGAACGTGTACTTACACAAACCTAGACAGTACAGTGTAGCCTTACTACACACCTAGGCTATATGGTATAGCCTATTGTTCCTTGTCCACAAACCTGTACAGCATGTTACTGTGCTGAATACTGTAGGCAATTGTAACACAGTGACAAGTATTATAATATTATGGGACCGCTGTCGTATATGCGGTCCGTCGTTGGCCGAAACGTTATGCGGCGCATACCTGACGAATGTGCGCCACGCGTACGGTGCAGCACACGGAAGTGGCAGGATGATTTAATGCTTATGTCAAGAACCCCTTTCGTAATCGTCGACTGCCACTCAACAACGCGTTTCTGTCCGTGGGGTAGCGGCTTATCTTTTGCTCCTACCAACCAGGCCGCTCACCGGCGCCCTCCCGCGCCCGTTATCATAGAGAGGTTGTCAGGCCTGTTAAAAAACGCCTGTTCACCTGCCCGCGAGATGCTGCCAGCTGGCTCACAAAACATCATGATGAAATATTATTGGCGAATTGATTTACTGTACGATTTATGTTTGTGTTAGGTTGAAGTATGGCGCTATTTATAAAACGGAACCGAAAAACGATTATCATCCGTCGAAACACAACTTGTGTTCTCTTTCATAAAAAGAAGTGAATGTAAGTTGTGTTTCGACTGATGTATCTTTTTTCATTTATGAGGTATGGTGATTGAATAAAAATGTTAGGTTTCACAAATTTATATTAATTTGAACTTTGGATGTACTACATGTAGGTATGTTTGGTTATAATGAGGTAATTTCACATATGGAACGTTCGCTCGAAGTATGGCAGATTCCTCCCAGTACACCCTGTGTGTGTGTGTGTGTGTGTAAGGTTGCACAAAGTTTACAAAAATGTAGGGGCCACCTCAAAATTCTAGGCGCCATGAGGGTGACAAGCAAGTTCCGTTTTGATGACCCACGAATATTAGGAGCCACTGTACGAAATTTAGTCCCACGGAGACCTGGCACTCGGAATTTGTGTACCCCTGTGTGTGTGCGTGTGGTGGGGGTGGTGGTGGTGGTGGTGGCGGCGGCGGCGGCGGCGGCGGCGTTGGCGGCGGTAGCTCAGTCAGTATAGCGACTGACTACGGGCTGGACGGTCCGGGATCGAATCCCGGTGGGGACGAGATTTTTTCGCCCGTCCTGACCGGCCCTGGGGCCTACCCAGCCTCCTGTAAAATGGGTACCGGATCTTTCCGGGGGGTAAAGTGCGGCCGGGGCGTGCTGCTGACCACTCACCCCCTTCTAGTGCCGCGGTCATGGAAGAGTAGAGCTATACCTCTATCCACCCTCTGGGCCACACCGGGCCTGTAACGGGATTTTACCTTTAGTAGTAGTAGTGGTGGTACACAAAAATCTGTTCAGCTTTCCTGAGTGGCCTACTCAGAATATGTATTGAATAACCCAGTATTGGAGTGGGGCTTTTTTTTGTATCATACTGTATGCTGAGTCATTTCCTACAAGAAGTGCCGTTATATATTCGTACTGCAGTTGTGTGATGCACTTACTCCAAATAGGAAAATATTTTACTAATATGTGAAAAGGTTTGAGCGGCAGGTTTTGTTCTAGATAGGAGGAGAACACTTAAGACACTCAGAGGAAAAATTAAATGAAATTTATGCTATATTGGAGATGTTGAAAAGGAAATTGATGATTCAGCTTGTAGAGCACAAGGTCATGGCTGCATTGTCAGTGTGAAGTTCAACAGAATTGCTTCATTTTTATCCTCTGCAGGTCAGACACTCAACAACACATCATGAAGCAAGACTGAAATTTATGAACTGGTACCTTAATGGGGCACATGCACCCATGCTCTGTAGTGTGGAAGGTTGGTTATGACGTAACGGGGGAATGTGAACTTTCAGAATAACCGGATTGTTTTGTTATCCACAGAGTGCCATTACATGGTGTTAGGGCTGGTGTTTGGTGTTCTGTGAGTGCAGCAGAAATTATTGGGCCCAATTTGTTTCCTGAGACCATGAGTTCATACCACTGTGTTTCATTCTGACACCATTTTTTGAACATCTGTCCGATTACAAGAGTCCATTGTACCTATGGCCCTTTTATCGGCACGGCATTGCAACAGCTCACATTGTAAAGAAGTGGTGTGTGTTGTTTACAGGATATTTGTGGTGGCAGAATAATAAACGGGGATTGTGGCCTCCTTGTTTGCCAGACCTGAACCTTTGCAATCAATTTTTATTTTTTGGGCATGTTAAAGGATCAAGTGTTTAATAATAATTCCCACACTGGAGATAGTCCAACAGACAACATTCAGGATATTGTGTTTTCTGTTTCACCAGCAGATCTTTGATGTGGAATGAACAGTGTGTTTGTTGGGTGTGACTTTTGTGTGGGAACCAAAGAAAGACATTTTGAGAACTGTTTTAAATAAGGTTAGTAAAAGCTTGATACTACCTGAAATAGATGGCACAAAACTACATAGGCCCCCCTTATTTGGCATGCTTGAATAATGGTGCATACTGTGCTGGTTGTGAGTTACCAGATAAATAATGTCCCTATATTTCAGCATGTCTTGACCGTGTCAAAATAAATGGGGGGGAGGGGGTTTAAAAATACCAAATATATTACTTTTTAGTGTGAAATATTTTATAACAAGATTGCATGTATTGTGAAGGATATTCTGTACTGTGTTGTACTTCTGTACTTTCAGGGATATTCCAGATTATATTGGACATATGTATAATACTTGTTCTCCTTTGTTGCAGTTTCCTAGACAAAGTGCACATAATCAAACAACCCAACTACACACCTACAGAACAGGTTAGTAGTTGCTTTGAAATGATGGGATGTAAGTCACATTTTTATCACTTAAGAACACACAGTGCCTCTCTTTTACACACTTCACATAGCTGCCTGTCTTTATGAACTGTTTGACTTTCACAATTATAAGAGTATTGGTAAGGACCAAGAATGTTGCAATTCACTGGGAACTAATAATTTTGAAAGAAAAGTGCTTTATGTGTTGTTATCTGGAGCTGGGTCAGTCTCCTAAAGTGACACAATTGCATAATGCTTTCCTTTTTAATTATAATTGATTAATGCTGTTAGAACACACTCATGTAATGCAGTTTTATGGCACTAATGTGTTTGTGAAGTGTATTCACTTGTTTGTGAGTGGGTAATTATTGTACTCTAGTGTCAGAGTTTTAAGAGTGCACGCTAAAGTAATGCATATTCTTCACTGATTGAACTGGAGATGATACTTATGTCAGGATCATGATCTTGAAAATGAAGAAGTATTGGAACTGAATTTGTATTTTTGTTAAGTCACTCTAAGGAGGGCTGTGGTTGCGATGAACATTGTGTGACATATTACTGCACTTCCAGAAATGCCGAGACATATCCTTGTCAGAATGTGTCATAAACAGTTGCTAAAGTTGGTTTCTACCATATGTGTCAACTCACTGTGATAATGTCGCTGCCTGCTGAACACAGTGTGTATAGCAGTGTTTAACTGAACACACTATATTTGTCTCTTTATACTCACCATGCAAGGCTGGCAGTTACTTTCTGTTTCCTAACTGTCAGAAAATGATTTAATGTGGTGCAATGGTGCAGTAGTTAATTATTTAAAAAACAGTTTTATGTGTGCTTCTGGCACTATCAGGAGTGCTGGGATAAGTGTGTATCCTTCTTTCATGCAAGATAAGCATCTTTTATTTGGTATGCATAATTTTCTCATTGCTAAAAATTATAAAGCGTAGTGAGCATGAAAGATAGTAACAAGAAAGCGGAATAAAATTAACAATATATGTGTGTTGCATGTAGACATATAAATCCAGATAAAGCAGATGTTTACAGGTAATAAAACGAATAGACAAGGCAATCTGAACAATGTGTAAATCTGAACACTGTGTAGGAAGATTTATTTATTTGCTTATTTATTTTTCTGTTTACTTATTTAGTTAGTTACAGCATTTTGATCAAGCAAATATGTATTAATTACGACTGTTAATGAGCATTTGTAGACATGGGACATGAAGATTTCTTGTAATATGTATTATTGTCACTTTTATTTTGTTTGTCTGTGGTTTATGTCATGACACATCAGCAGCACAGATTATATAGCATTGAGTGTTAGGATGATCAGTAAGTAATGAATCAGGAAGGTTGCTCGGGGAAGCTGTCATGGATCTATTTGAGGTACTACCCTGTAATTTATATGGAGTTGCAAAGAAAAAAACTGTAAGAGCCGTATTCACAGTAGCTCTTGACCTGATAGAGATTCAGCCCGGCTGCGTACCACATGCAAGTCGTAAACATCACCACTTGAGCCAACTTGTTCCATTACATTATGATAGTTTCCTGTTCTGTAGTGTATTCCTGTGATAATGTGAATCACTATGGTGAATCACTAGTGCCAACTGCCCCCATCCTCTGTGATTTTGACATCAGATTTGCAGAAAATCTATTTAAGGTAACAAAAAAAGGCCACGGAGAATGAGGATCATTTTGGGAATAGGGCCAGTGTGGTCCCAAAGCCAGGGTTGTGGTTGTGGTCCAGCTCCAGCGACCTTTTTCAGTTACAAGCATCCACTAAAGAATGTACACATGATTACATTTTACACAGAATAAGTGTATACATAAGGAAACATATGGAGATATAAAAACCTACATTCAGATATGACTCACTCCCTTGACATGGGCTCCACATAAAGGTACCAAAGCCCTAAATGTAATTTTGTATGATTCCACAGGAGGCAAAATTTGGTACCTGGCCGTTCACGTTCACCAACATTAGGGAAAAATGCAGACCAGACTTCATAGTTCAATTGGGGTTCGCGTGAAGTCTCAAGATCAAATATTTTAAATGCCTACCAGAACCACTTTGTACCACATTGTTATCCTCAGACATTGCCACACGTCCTGGGGCATGGTTTACAATGTTTAATTTCTTATTATAGGTACAATACAGGGCAGTTGCAGTAGTGTTTTATGTTCATATTTACATTGAACATGGTACTTGGCATGTGGTTTATACCTGATAGTGGAAATTGAAGTTTGAAGACTAAAAGTTAACTGGAGAAATGATGTTATCAGTTACTTGCCATTACCAGCAGTTTCGCCATTCAAACAAAGGAGTATTTTGTTATATCCAAAGTGTTAAGTATTTATATTTTGTTGTCTGTAGGATGGGTACAGTGAATTTCTTAAATGAGCTCATCTTGCACAACAAGTGCAAGAAGGTACAGGGGAAATTTGTTTTTATTGCTTGTTTCTGTGCATATGGGGACAGAACGAAGATACCACCCTTCCATATCACTCTTCTTGGATACAGAATTGAATGGGTTCACATTCATTGTAGGGCAAATCCTGAACACTAGTACACTTCTTGGAATAACACTTGACTACATTTGTCCGTGTTTGTGGACTCTCACTCTGGTTCAGTTCTGTGTTATCATAGTGACACGAGTTCAAGATAGCGCTGTTTTAGGAAGCGGTACTGCAGTGTTCGGTTGATGGCTGCATGCATGGTAAACCCTTCTGCCATCTGGAAATTTAACATAAAATAAAATAAAATTAAATTAAATGCATTATAACTTTGTAGAGCTGTAGTTTACAGTAACTCAGTGGCTTCCTTCAGAGACTGGCCTGAGCTGCTGACTGTCATTTTATAAACTGTTAATGACAAACACAATTATTTCCTGCCTAAGTTCACAGTCTCCTTAAGACTTGATTTTTGGTTAGCTGGCACAAAGGCATGCATCTTCTTACAGACAGTAGTGCTTTGGTATGTGAATCGAATTTTGGCACATAACATTGCAGATGAAGTACTGTATATCACAAAATTCATGGTTTTAATGTCTTTTATTAACACCTGAAGTACCACTGCACTTAATCATTAACCACGTGTGTGATTACATTCTGCATTTTTGCAACTGACCGCATACGCTGACCAGTCATTGGTGCCCTGTCATTGCAGATTCAAACACAATGTCACATTGCTGTCTTCACTGTAGAAGTAATTGAATATTTACAAGAATATTTTGGATCCAGTTGTATGGTTGTCAATTCAGGGTTGTTCAGTTTCTTTGTATCATCCATGCATAAACATCAAGGCTTTTAAACAACGTCTGTTGATCATCTAGTTAAAGTGAACGTGTTTTGGTTTAGTCATGAATGTTGCTGATAAACATATTCTGTCATTATTCTGACGTGTTTGAAAACAGTTTAATTTGTAAGTAACTCTCATGTTCGGATATGTTACTGTTTAAGAAGTTCCTTTATTTCAGGTACCAAATGGCACAGTTAGATTTTCCTCTGTACTGTGAAGCCTTGCTAAAGAGTATATATGCTGTCATGTATAGACTTTAGCATGTCTGTTTTTAATGTTTATGATCTGATGATAACTTAAATTTATACAGACCTTGGCACATGCACTGGAGAGATTCGTCAGCAGTCCAGAATATGCAAAAATATCAGAGTGTTGGATGCATGTTTGAGTAACACATTTTTTTAAGCTTTTGTGAATTTTCAGTTTAGATAGACAAAATTATTACTGCCTCAAATTTCCTGTTTCATTAGTTCCTCCCGTACACAGTCTCTTGTCTCTCACTTCATGTCCTCTAATACACATTATTCACTTTATCATCATCCATTTTATAATTTCCTCAAATACACATAATTAACTCTGTTATCTCCCATATCATAATTTCCCCTAACACACAGCATGCACTGTTTATAACCTCCCATTTTGTTTCTTACTCTCAAAGGAAACATGTTCATAATGCCAAATAATACCCATTTTCTTCAGCTGTTCTTAGTAAGAAATTGCCACTAAATGCTGAGTAATAATCGAGAAGAGTGTTGTTCTCACCCACTTCATGGCAGAAGCCTGAAATCATGCATACTATCATAGACATAGTGCTTGCTGTAATACCGAGTTTCATCAGTTACTGTCATAGACAGCATGCTGCCTATAATACCCTGTTTCTGCAGTTGCTGTCATACACAGTGTGCTCTCAATAATACCCAGTTTCTTTTGTTGCTGTCATACACAGTGTGCTTTCAGTAATACCCAGTTTCTTCTGTTGTTCTCATACATGGTGTGCTGTAAGTAATGCCCAGTTTCATTAATTGCTCTCATACAAGGTGTGCTTGCAATAATACCCAGTTTCTTTTGTTGCTGTCATACACGGTGTGCTCTCAATAATACCCAGTTTCTATTGTTGCTGTCATACATGGTGTGCTCTCAATAATACCCAGTTTCATCAGTTACTTTCATAGGCAGCGGCTGTCAGTAATACCCAGTCTCTTCAGTTGCTCTCATAGACAGCGTGTTCTCTATAATTCCCAGTTTCAACAGTTATTCACATAGCATGCTGTAATACCCAGTTTCATCAGTTACTCTGGCAGACACCATACTATATCTGTTGTCTCCAATTTTGTCATTTACCTTGATACACAGCATCCTTTTAATAATTCCCAATTTCATCACTGCCCACATACACATTGTGCACTTTCTATTGTCTTTCATCAGTCACTCCTGTATCACTGAATGTGTTTGTTATCTTTCACTTCCACATTAACTCAAACACAGTATGCTTTTGCAGTTGTGCTTGCTGAAGTGGCCATATGGCAGTATAGATTGTGGTCCTGTGGTGAAACATACTGTATGCTGATTGCAGTGACATGTTGTCCTTTAAAGCCATAAAATCCTCTGCGGGTACATAGTGTTGTAACACATAATAATACAACCTAAATTTTGAGCACTATGCAGACCTCAAATTTAATACAGTATTGTATTTTTGTAATGTGTATTTATTGCTGATTTAATCATGGTATCAGTATGTCATAAGGTGTAACATTAACATGCAGCATTGTAGTTTGGTGACTTTAGGAAACAGGATTTTGTGACGTTCTTTGTGCAGTGTTAAACTAACATGTATGGATTTTGATGCTCTTGGAAATAGTAATTAGATTCTGCCTTGGTTTATGTCTTTTATTTTAACCCTTTAGTGCCAGAATTAAATGCCAAGTATGATGTGTGGGAGACCAGGATTTAATTGAGAGCTGCATATGAAAGGTCATTAAATGGCCTTAATATGTACTTGATATACTGCATTTTGAGCAAGATCCTGTGCAGTGGGTATACCTAATGCATGATTTCAGGCTTCTGTTATGATGTGAGATGTACGCTGTTTTGGGATTTTAAGCGGCATAGAATGGTAGTTCCATACCAATGTTGCAGTTCAATCTATCCTTCTCATCTTCAAGGGTAAAGCATAACGCTTGAAGGTGGGACCAATAGGTTGTCCCAAGTAACCACCATTCTATGGGTATACCTGATGTTTGATGTTCGATGTTTAAGTGCTGTTGTAACAGAACATTGTGCACAAAAACACGAGTCTTTAAATGGGTCCGATGATGACTGCTGATGGAAAGTTGAAAAGTATAGGTAAATGTACTTGAAAAATGCAAAGAATATCTGTATGTTGTTTTGATTTGGTCTGTAGTGTTATGATTGGAATACTTTTATACATAGGCCAACCAAAGAAACTTCACAGAATGTGATTTTGTAATTGGTGGAAATTTTTTGTGTACTTTGCACTGCCAGGTTGTAGTGTTTCTTGACTTCATTGCCCATGTCTGGGCCGTCCAGATTTTGGTTGTGGATTCAGTTAGTTGTAGTGAACATGCACTTGTTTAGAATGTGGGCTCCTCAGTTGTTATACTGTGTACCATTGTATGTGGGTACTACTGTTTAAGTGCAACATGTGTTGGCAGTGATTGGTGAGAATACAACTAAGCTGTGTATACATGTTTAGTTGGTTAGTTCACTCAGAACAGAGAAAGGGAGAATATACTGAGCCTTGTTGGTTTATGTAGAGATGGTGACAAATGAATTTTGAGACAACAACACTTTTCATTCTGAGGGCAGGAAAGTGAGAAAGCTGTCCATCTCAGAACGAGTGTAGAAAAGTATGACAACCAGAGAAAGTAATATTGTTGAACACAGAAGGTACCTTTCCTTGGTTCAGGGTTTGTATGAGAGACTTCTGCAGTCTGCCTAGAGAGGCACCATTGTACATACTTGTGTTACTAAGATTGAGCAGTCTCTTGCTTCCATCATGTTTACTTCCCTGTGCCTGGATTTCTTGGCCAGGGTTCTTAAGTATTCCACATGTGGTGCAGGGTAACAACCAACTGTATCACCTTCCGTATATAATCTGACACAGAAGAAGGATGTTCCACAATCACAGTTTTCACTTTCGTGAAAATGGTAAAATTTACGTAAATACACAGACTTGCTCCTTTTTCTGGAGGACTGTGTGCCATGTTTCCCAGTTTATAAGGTGAATTATTATTTCAGAAGGAGAAATGGAAATTTTTAACGTGAACCCTGCCATGTGATTTTTTAGGACCACATTAGAAGGAAAAGTGCCCTGATGTATTGCTACCACTGATGCTTTTTGTGATGTACATTATACACTGTATTCAGTAGTAAGTAGTACTATGCCTTGTACTTGCAGGATATCCTGAGGTGTCGGGTTTTAACATCGGGTATCTTTGAAACAAGGTTTCAAGTGGAAAAAGTCAATTTTCAGTAAGTATGTGACGGAGCTGTGGTGCTATAGAAGCATGCACATTTAAGTATGACTGTTACACAAGTACACAAACTGCAGATTCATCTTCATGTATTGTTTCTTCACAGTTGCAAGTACATGTATACAGGGTGTTTCACGACTTTAGGGCATAACTGCAGGAGGTGATTTCCTAGGCCTTTGTGATCAAAAAAGTTCATATAAACATGTGTCCGATTTTGGACGGTTACGGAGTTATGA
>Ga0131853_10003736_pt1 | contig 27367 bp, 14 predicted proteins | sample TergutLab28metaG_FD_92764 | JGI IMG/M metagenome (GOLD analysis project Ga0131853, IMG submission 92764) | Labiotermes labralis P1 segment gut microbial communities from Petit-Saut dam, French Guiana - Lab288 P1 (version 2) (version 2) | ecosystem: Host-associated > Arthropoda: Insects >...
GCCATTATCTCCGTAACCGTTCAACTTTGGATATAGGTGTTTTGGGTTATATCGGTATACCTTAACATAAGGAACACTCTCCCGAAGTCTGGCACATTCCTCCTGGGACACCCTGTATACAACAATTGGTACGTGTTGTGCTTTTCAGTTGAGTGTCCGTTGGCCAGGCCAACAGACAGTCAACTGAAAAGCACAACACGTACCAGTTGTTGCATATATACAGTATACCTCCTGGTGATGGGCTGCGAATATGCCCGAAACATGTAGAGGTTGATTGACGAAATAAACCGAGTATAAATAGTGCATCAAGTTGCTTTTTATTATATAGATTTACTAACCTGTTCTCTTTTAAAAATGAGAGATAAAACAATTCCATATGTTTGCAGGCTCATATATACGTGTTATAGACTACGTCAGCTACTGTCGTGACCACCAAATTCACAATGATCTTTTATCTTCTGCATATATACAAAGTAGCCGTGGGTGCCAGTCTGTTACATGAATACTGCTATACATTATTTAGTGTGGTGATTCACGATGTGAAACATATGAGCTAGATAAGGGAAAAGATCAGTTTCCTAGAATATATACCCATCACTTTATGTATGTGACACAGTACGTAATTCTACTGAAAATGATTATGTCCATTAAGCAAGGGATACATCTGTGAATTGTGAACGGACACCAGAACAGAACGACTACTCAGCGATGTATTGAAACCGGCTTAACCATTCGAGTGGGCTCACAGTTCTAAAAGTTGGTAATATGTAGTCCTGGAAATGCAATCGGCTGTAATAAGCGTGCACGCTGGTACGTCACACTTCAGCTAGCAGTCCATGCTGTCACACACACTACATGCAACATGTGAAGTGTGAATCAAAGTGCACATTTCATGTAAGAAAACATTTAAAAATTGAGTTCGTACCAAATAGAAAATCGTACTGTCTCAAAAACCGATAGTAAAAATGCTGTTTATTGTGAGGAGCACAATAGGCATTTAATTTTAATTTACTTTGTGATCAAAGTGCAGAGCTTTTAATATTCAAACAGGCGGTACGTACAGAAACCACTTCGCTTGCAAGGGTTAAAGACTTAATATATTTGTGGGGCATGCATACGTTAGGTACATATTAGGCAGTATTCCAGACTTTTTAGACGGTCATATATGTGTATGTATGCTATATCGATATAGTACACCGCCATAATGTCTGTGTCGCAACAGCCCAAGTCAGTTTTAGGTCGCCCCATTGTTGAGGCTTTATATCACACACAATTGGACGCACGCGTACTCGGTAGGACTTCTCTGGACGAGCGATCAGCTCGTCGCAGAGGCCACTACTTATAACACACAACAAACGCAAGAGACGAACATCCATGCCCTCAATGGGATTCGAACCCGCAATCACAGAAAGTGAGCGGCCCCAGATCTATGCCATAGGAGGCGCGGCCACTGGGTCCGGCTGAAACACCCACTATTAGGGAATCATAATTAGACTGATCACAAGGGGTTATTATTTTCTTTTAGTGTTTGGGAATATATAACTGAGGAAAATATTTGGACGTACGAGGAAGGGAGTAAAGGGAAGGTGGGGGAGATTAAGTGCCGAGCAGCCGTTATATTTATATTTGCCGTATGTTATCTTGGTGATCTAATAAAGAATGAGATGGGCGAGGTCTGTAGCTTGGATGACAGAAGAGAAACAACTACAAAATTCTACTTACAAAACACAGCAGAGAGTCCACGTGGAAGAACTAGGCGTAAATGTGGAGGTAGTATTGAAATTGATCCTAAATAGTGTGGAACGTGAGGACTGGATTTATTGGGCTCACGGAGGTTTCCGGGTGGCGGGCTGAATTCGGCAATTGAAACTGGGTTCTGTAAAAAGCCAAGGGATTTATGACTAGCTGGATGATTACTGGAATCTCTAGAAGTACGGAGCTGGTTCTCAAACATCGTCTAGCAAGGTGATAACGCTGGAGAGACACTGAACACCTGGCCATCCGCATACGGTGCGTGCCATGAGCAGTGGCTAGCTTTCCTGTGTGAAGCGGTAACCATACCCGCACGCCTGCAAGGCTGATCTTCGCCCCTGATACCCCGGCACAGCAAGTGCTCGTGTCCTTTGGAACGTGGGGTTCACAGTCCCCCTCAGCAAGCATACTTCGCAGCCGGCTTCATTTCGGTTACAGACTGTCTCTAGTGGACACTGACGCACGATGCAGGTGGATGCAGTCAACGCAGGGGTGTGCGGAGCAACTGAACACCTACGCCCGCTTTGCAGCCAGATCATTGTGTTTGGGGCTCAAGCGCACAGTAGCATATGTGCCTTTTTTTTGTCCGTTTGTCACCACGTTGTGTTAGATATAATGACGAGGGAAATAAACTGCCGTCAACACAACCAGTAAGTGTTATATCTTTAATTTCGCAGTATGTTTCGACCTCCGAGGGCCATCTTCAGACCAGTAGTATAAAATACATAAAATAAACTGTGTGCAATTGTATGAAGTTTGGAATTGAGGTCTCTGTTTTAGGGTTTTATAAAATACACGTTGCTGTGTCTCATCAATTATACATAAGAAAAGGTTAAAATGTTTTAATACTTTTACAACAGTGTTAGAATTTAATATACATATCATATCTGAAGGGCACTGGAAAAGACGGCCGAAGCATAAATCCGAAAACTCAGTTTTTTGAAAATGAGTAATGGATCAGGTTTTTTTATGTTTGTATCTTTCATCATCATCATCAGCAGCAGCAGCAGCAGCAGCAGCAGCAGTAGTAGCAGAAGCAACAGCAGGAGGTTGGTGTGGGCCAACCCAGGGTGATTCTGTGGTTTGGTTTGTCTGTATTTTCCTTGGTCCACCTACATTTCTTCAGCAAGTTTCGAAAGTTAGAAACTTGAAGATGAGGGCGCCACTTTCCCTCAAAACGTCAGGATCCGACTTCTCACCGATGCAGCGCCATATGCCAGAAGAGCGGAATCCTCAGCTACACCGCTGTGAAAACCTCACGACCGGCATACATTTTGTAAAAATGGAAAATTGCTTAACATCTATTGTTTGGTCCCCCAAACGTCGTTACTGTACCAGCAAGTTTCAGTCACTGTTTTTTTTTTGTGTTTCATACGCGTTTTTAAGGTTATCTCCCCCGCACGCACGCACACACACAGTTGCAGAATGTGAGCTTCAAGTAAAAAGTATTGTATGTACTAGAAAATAAAGAAGTTTTAATTATAGATGCAATAATGGCTGTGTGAACGTGTCAATAAACTTCAGTGGAACGCATTGCTTTGTCGTGCGTTGCTTCAATGTACAGTTACGGTATAATTTTCGATCCTGTCGCGTGAATCAAGCTACCAATACAAGACTTTTTTTTTTATTTCCACAGTCCTTACCTGCACCTAGCCTGTAACTGCCAATTGTGACGAAGTTTACTCATACGTCGCATTTCAGTTGCTTACAATTATGTTTAAAACTGATTTTCAGCGTCTTGCGTCTCCGCGGATTATTCCTTAGAATATTCGCGTTGGTATTTACGAACGATTTCAGCTAACAGCGTGTTGGTTTTAGGCGCGTTTGCAACCCTGATGAGCCCCTGTTGTAATTCATTTGGTTTTCTGTACGTATGTAAGACATGGAGTACCGCCTATCGGACTTGTTAGGCGCCTTTGCTAAGTTCGCGTCAAAGCATATATTACCTTCGGCATGTCTGCCAGAAGTCCTCATGTAGCAACTCGTCTGCCATTAGTAGCGGATTTGCGGTGAAACTTATGTGAAGAGATGTCGAGAAAAATCAAATTTGGTTAAAATCGAACAAAAATCTCGGCCTATTTCCATGAATACCCAAGTACGTTTGCATTGTCGACAGCAGCACGACATTCTTTGTAGCCCGACAACAATGCAATTTTACGTTTCCATAGCAACACAGCATTTTTATATTCTTGACAGCTGCGTATGGCACAACAATACGAAGGGAACGCATTGTTTCGTTTTGGTGGCAGTAGTTTCAATATTTTTGTACTGTTCACAGTGACGTGGCAGAATTTTTGCTTTTGAATTTGAAAACGTCGCAATGTTTTATTGTACTTACATTGCCTCTCGTGTTTGAAATTTAGTATTGAGGTAAGATCTGCGCTCTTCTGGATTGTTACGCAGCGTGTCGTGGTAATTCCTTACCGACGTTTCGGGACACGACTGTCGACCCTTGAAGGTGGGACCCGACAGGTTGTTCCGAAACATCGATAAGGAATTGATCACTACACGCTTCGTAACGACTCAGAAGAGCGCGAATCTCGTCTACATCGCGCCGGAAGCCTGAGATAACGCATAGTAGTGGGGTATTTTACGAAAAATGATAAAAAAGTCATTTCAATTCTCATATCGACAATCAATTGTAATGGCCACTCTTACAAGAATACCTAAATGGGTGTCTGCCGGCTTTTCACATATGTGCTAAACGTTCGCCAGAACGAAAAGGTTTCGGATAGACGTAGACGAGACATTTCATGTTCAACCCATTTTTTTCTGTAGTCTTACTGTTTGCGAGATATTACAAATACTACGCGGACGTTTTCAAACTTGTAGGATACTGAAATTCAACAGATGATTTATTGACATTTATTAACTTTTCCATCGTTACACGTTGAAGAGCAAAATAAAGTATTGATTGTATTCAGAATAATCTCAAATGAGATTTGGTTCGATCTTTCACCGTAACCTTCTATTATAATGACTTCTACTCCTGAATACTAATCGTTTATTCATTCAGTATTAATTTACAACTTGTTGCCATTATCAACTAACACTTAGCAGTGTTAGTTGATAATGGCAACAAGTGACAAGCAGTGTTAGTTGATAATGGCAACAAGTGGCATCCAAAATTACTCTTCGGTTTCTTACAAGGAAGCAGTGTCATGAGGCCTGATTATTTAGGTCAGTGACAGACTGTACTTTGTGGATCATTTGACAGTGAACGATCGTGGTGCGGTGCACTGTACACCTTTACGATCTGATTTTATAATAAAACCAATGTTTATATTGTGGTGGGCTAGGGGTTAAAGTGTGCTGTTAGATTCGTAACAAGAATTCCATTTGGTTTTGTTTCTAACTTCATAAGCTGAATGACGGGTTTATACAGTTCTTGTAGGAAAGTCGACATGACTGTAAAGAAATCCGTCCTCTCGTGATCACATCTGAGCTGTACCGAAACGCTGCTTTCACTGGTTTGCCAGGAAGTGTCTTATTTCTTTATTAAGGGCATTTTATCCTAACATAGTGGTAAATTATGTTCTAAAGCATTATGTAATCTAATTAACTAACTCCTTGGGGCAGAGTCCTTGCTGAGCAGCGAATGTTCAATAACACATTCACAAGAGCCCACCACCTGTTCCGGTCTTGAGCCAGATCAATCTAGCTCATGTCCCCATTCCACTTCTTGAAGATCCATTCTAATATTATCCTCGCATGTACGCCTAGGTCTTCCAAGTGGTCTCTTTTTCCTCAGCTGTCCCCACAAAAAAGAGCCTGCATGCACCTCTACTGTCTTCCATACGTGCCACGTTCCTTACCCATCATTTGCATTTAGGAATTGCATTGTCCATATTTACAATTAAAATGAATTATTTGAAGAAAAATGTCTCTAAATTCTTAACAATTTGTGCAAGAAAATGTTTAATTTTTGTGGAAAAATTTAAAGAGTTGTAAGAGCAAAAGTATTTACATTTAAAATCATGCATGTTGCTCTAGTCTAGTATTCTTCCATTCGTATGTTTTGCTTCTTGTGGGGGTAGTGTTTAGTGAATGTGACTACTGTATTCGCGCCTGTAACGCGTGTTAAATGAGAGCAGAGCATTCACAAATATTCTTGCTTGCTGCGGAATGGGCTTACACCCACAGAACAGCCCCAGCTTTTGTGTATATATATCCGTTTACGACAGCCCACAGAGGGACAAACCTTAGCATTTCTTACATATATGAAACTGTATGCGGGATAAATCTGCAGTTGGCTTGCTTCTATGGACACAGGGTTGTTTTTGGAGTTGTGTTTCTATTGAGCACAAGTTACAATTATGAAAAACTCGCAGCTTCGAATATTGGGATGCGTAATGCAGTTAAGCTTCAGCAAGTTACCATATCATTTCCTTCTTCCGAGTTATCACTGACAGATGAAAAGTAATCAATAACCATCCAGACCACCGCACGATGTGTTTGATTCCTCTTATTCGCTGTCTAGATCTAACATTAGAGGCCTGCTGCTCTAAATTCCAACTCAGCTTTACGCAAGTTCCGTATCTTCAGCAACGAACAAATAACATTCATTTCGGTCCATAGTCGTGGCACAAGATCCTCGAAGCAGTGCAAGACAGAGACAAAAAGTAAAACTTTACAGTTACTTCTTGAGGCATGAAGTGAAACGGTGTAGTTACTTCTTGAGACTTAAAGTAATTCAATAGACCGTGGCAAAATGTACGCAAATTTTACGTTGGCAAAATGACACTAGTTACTGCAATGAAGTGGAAGCATACGTTCCGTTTTATTTCGGCCGAAGTGATGCCTTGGCCATGGATTTCGTTTTTAAATTATTACAAAACTGACCAAGTGGCAGTGCGCCAGTGTCCATACCAGCGAAGGCAGAATCTCTACTAGAAAGGCAAAGAACAGGTCAGTTCAGACTGTAAAATGTAAAACAGTCGGTGGTCCGCGAATTATCCGTCGCAGGCCATAAAAAGACTGCATTACGTTTGGGGGCTACAATTGACTTGGTTCAGGAGAACTCCCATGTTTCTTGGAGCCTCTTCTCTTTGACCTTCCTCTCCCTCGACTGCAGCGCCCACGGCCTCGTCCCGTGGCCTGATCCAAACCACCCCGTGTTAGTTTGTTGAAATCGATGATGGCGAGTCTCGGCGGGGAGGGCGGTGATGGCTGTGGCCTTGAGGCGGGTGTCACTGCAGAGTGACACACCACTCCTCCACCACCAATTTTCCTTCCTGCCAGGCTTCGAAAGCCTGCAGACACGGACGGTTCTGGAAGGGAGGCCGGTAACTCAGGGTAATGCAGCACAACGGCTGAACGGCGCTGATTTTGTTGCGTTGACAGTGGTGCCAGGTGTACAGGCGAACCTTCACCCCCCTCACTGGAGGAACTTCCGCCACGGTCGTCGGTAGCCGTGAGTTCGTGCAGACGAAGTACTGCCTTGCCTCTTGTTGTACGTGGGCGGGAGCGCGGACGCGCCGATGGGCTGTGTCTTGATCTGGCTGTCCTCCTGGGTTCAGGGGACGCTGCAACAGGTGCAGGCACATGGGCTGGAATCACCCCAGTGGCTCGGTAGTAGTCCAGATAAGTGCGGGCAATATTCCTACCCAGGCGGTAATCTGATGATCATGTCAAGGAAATTTACAGTATGATTCCTGAGTTGACTTATGTTGCCTGGTTTTCCTTCCATCGCATGACACGAAAATGCATTGTTAGGCAGGCAGGGACATGGGAAAGTGAAGAGCTAATAGAGATGCGACAAGGAAAGTCCAGACAAGGCAGGTGTTGGGTGCGCAAAGCAGTGACAGCCAGGGACTAAAAGGCCAGGACAGTCAGGGTAACGCGTGGTCAAAGACAGGCAGGGCCTGAGCAATGCAAGATAAGGCACAGTGAAGCAGTATAGGTAACGGCAAAGGAATGCAGGCAGGGAATAGAAAGACGCAGATAAGAAGCACAGGGAGGGCAAGGAATTTTAAGTGTGGGCGAAGAGCAAGTACGGGACAACGCAAGCAGGGAGGTACTAGGCAGGAAAAGCGTCCGGCAACCAGCAAGACGAAGCAACTTCAATTTGAAATTTACCTTGTCCATACAGTAAGGGGTTAGCCACGCCTAGCCTGTTACAGCATCCCGTAACCTAGCCAGCTTGATTCTAGCATAGACTAGCTAGTCCTAAAGTAGTCTTACCTATAGACCGGGCCTAGCTTAGACTAGCGTACATCGCTCAACATTAAGCGGAGGGGTTTTAACGTAATTAGGGTTATTCATCCAACTTCCGTGGAGCCGCAGTAACTCGTGTGACTATCCCACGTAACCTAGCCTACATAGCTCGAGCCTTGACGCTCTGTCGTGGCCTAGCCTAGTTAGGGCCGACTCGCCAAACAGCACGAGCCTAAATACAGCATTGACAATCTTTTTGTGACTTTGTCCATCGTGTAATTATTTATTGAAGCACGACGTTTCGTTAGCAGTCGGCTTCCGACAAGCCGTGCTTCATTAAACAACTAGTCGATGAACGAAGTCCAAAAAAATCATATCAGTGATTCCTGTACAGTGCCATCGTCAGAACCCTATAGAGATGAACTAGCTAGAGCAATTTAGCCACCCTGCGACTGGTATTGTCTTGCGTAACGTATCGTGGCCAAGGCAAACCTAAACTTTGCCAAGCCTACCCTGAAATACACAGCCTGAAGAACAATTTTCTTTTGACGTTCAAGTGACCGTGCATCGTGAGAAATTCTTATAATAAAACCAAACAGATGCACTAATTTCTCAAATGTATTTTTGGAATAAAACTCTACATGTTTCGGACAGTTACTCTGTCCATCATCACGAGTTTTTCACTGTACACACAACGGTGGTATATGTCATACAGGTTTGCTGACAGCTTGCGAGCAGGATCAGGACGGAATTGCAGCTCCGTCCTGATCCTGCTCGCAAGCTGTCAGCAAACCTGTATGACACATACCACTGCTGTGTGTACAGTGAAAAACACCTGATGATGGACAGAGGAACTGTCTGAAATATGTAGAGTTTTATGATGTTTTGCTGACCGTGCATCTCAGTATAATCCTAGTAATTAACCAACTTGATGCACAAAATCTTGTTTTATAATAAGTATTAAATGCCTCTACATGTTTCGAGCACTATGTGCAAATCATCAGAAGGTCAAAATTGCATTATACAGCATCTGGTATCATCACACTCTGTGTGTGATGATACCAGATGCTGTATAATGCAATTTTGACCTTCTGCTGATGAGTACATAGTGCTCGAAACATGTAGAGGTATTTAATAAACTTATTACAAAACAAGGTTTTGTGCACCAAGTTGGTTAATTACCAGGATTATGTAGAGTTTTATTCCAAAATAAATTTGAGAAATTTGTGTATCTAGTTGGTTTTGTTATAAAAACAATGTTGTTTTAACACACACCTCTTCATGGCGTTACTGTTTGAGCTGTGTGTGTGTTTTAATGCGGGCCTATAAGTACACATACATTTACGTTTTTGTTAATATCTATCTGTATTGGCTGCAGTTATGTTTTTACAAATTAATATGGCGGACAAGGGTGTTCTTTATTATGTGTGCTGTAATTGCATTCTCGTTACAAGGATACATGCCTCTTCTGTGTACTGGAATATCCCTGGATAGTTGGGGCGCTGGTACCCAAAGAAAGATACTTCCAAGGTGTAACAGTTGACAGAATCCTTCAGGGCCCCGCAAAAATACCTGCACACAGAGACACAGAATAATACTTTTCAGAATCTTATGTTTATTAGACCGTGCATCATTTTGATAGTTGAATAAAGAGAGACCAGCTTAATGTCACTTGCTTTTTTATTTCATTATTTAATGCTCAATATGTTTCGGATGTATTAACATCCGAAACATATTGAGCATTAAATAATGAAATAAAAGAGCAAGTGAAATCAAGTTGGTCTCTATTTAACTTCTCAGAAATACACAGAAGTACACACTGTAAGCCGTTATCGGTTTAAACCTGACAACACGTCGCAGCAATGTTTACGCTGATTGCTTCAAAAAGGAATGAGAACTACATACGTGGTGGAAGAGACATGGGTGGTTGTCTTTGCTTATGTGTTACAATTTCCGTACCTTGAAATGTTTTATTGTTATGTCAGTCTGTTAAATCTTAAGTCCCCTAAGCCCAAGGTTTTTATTCTAGAAACTGGAAAAACATGACAGATTTGTGACATTTACTGAAGCCATATTATATCAACATTTGTGTAAGATATTTCGAACTGACGCTGCCAACCAAAACAAACAAAAAAACCCTCCCCCCCCCCCGAAGTATGTATTTGGTTCTTCGTTAGTTTTACGATGCTTTCTGTACTGCTTAAATTGTACGGTATGCTTATGGAATGGAGTCTGATTATGATGAATTTGGAGGATGTGGGATGAGGCGATGGCAGAATATTTGAAGTCCCTCTTCTGTGTTACAGAACGGCACCGAATGAATTTATTAACGCATTCTGCAGTAGCTTTTTTTCTTCCATGGTATAATTAAAGGCTTAGAGATAAACAGGATAAGTGGGAGAGATGAGGAAGGCATTCGAACTTTTAATGTAGGAACTTGAACGGAAGATGCTAGTCGTAGGTGGGTCGGTGGATAATGTCGTCATGTATCAGACAGTGGGCAAAGTTCGACGTCACATTGCTACGACACGCCTTTACAGCGGTGGTTCTCAATATTAGTGTGCTGTGTCACACTTGATGGATGATGTCTACATTCGCGACACATCTTCTGGGATTGGCAAAATTTTATTGAAATAAAAATAAATTATCGTAAATGGACAATATTTATTGTTAAAACTGTCACACAGCGACACGCCTTTAGGTAATACCGAAAATATGACATAAAACGAAATAATCGTAAATATGAAGATGTGGTTAATTTCATGTCATGTCGCTTCGGGAGCTATGCGGTGCTGTGACTGCACATGGCGCACGCGCACACGAGCCGAACGTTTGTCCTTCTCATGCCAAATTCGAGTTTGAAGTTATATCCGTTCAGAGAGTGACAGCGCTATGGCAGTTTTGGTATTGAGCTAGTGAGTCGTCTTGTGGATGGTCGAATTTTTCACGACACAGCTAGCAGCTGCAAGCGACAAGTAAATTCGACGCGACACATAGTTTGAGAAGCGCCGCTTTAGAAAATAAAGGCTCTTCTAATTCATAATCCTGGTTGACTGCAGTAAATGGAATAGAAGTGATCCACATGCCAAATTTCGAGCACGTGTACTGAATTGCTTCACTAGTCACAACAGACTGGTTCATGACACCAGTAGTGATTACATCATGACGGAATTCATACCAACTTCATATTCCTATACATCCCATAGCGCTGTTCCCAGCACAGTATGTTGTTTCTGTCGGCCTGTATCGTCGTCAAAATCACCATCATCTTCTTCTTCTCCTTAGATTCAACACTACTGACAACACCAGGTTCTATATAACCTCCTTTTTTTCAAAAATCTATTTCATATGACCAACATGTGTTTATTAACATCCATTGGCAGTATTAATCCCGGGCTCTGCGAAGGTTCAGGCCGTTAATCGCGGGTCTCTTTCTGCGGTTGCCCAGGTTTTAATCCTAGGCCAATGAATGTGGGATTTGTTTTGGACAAAGTGGCACTGGAAAGAGCCTTCCTTCCATCGCTTTGGTTTCTCCTCTCAGTATCGTTCCAGTAATGCTCCATACTCATTCGGTCATCCATCACTGACGCTACGCAGCATTACCAAACGCCAGTGTCGTTAAATAAAAGGCTTCAGAATAGGTCACATTACAAATATATATATATATATATACATATACACACACACATATACACACACATACATACACACTATATATATATATATATATATTGTTGCTAGTATAGATTCTGTGATAACTTATTTTAATATTCTAGAGCCAGGACAGCCTAGTAAATGAGTAGGCTACGGACTGGACGTTCCGGGTTTCGAATCTCGGCAGGGGAAAAAGATTTTTCTCTTCTCCAAAACATACAGAAGACTGTGGGTTCCACTCAGCCTCCTTCAATTGTAATCGGGGTCCCAGTCCCCAGAACAAAACGGCCGGGATGTGAGGCCGACCGCTCACTTCTACCAAGTGCCAGGGTTTAGAATGAGTGGAGCTGTACTTTTACGCCCGCTATACGCCTTCATGGCGTGGGCAGGAACAACGGTACCATTTTTAGATTAACATTATTAGTTACAATTCCTATACCTACTTCAGCATTCCACTCTAAGTTACAATTTACTAAATTTTACACGGATTTACATTTTTATATTTACGGTACTTATGTCTTCGTGTAACAGAGCCTTTTTATCTTTATAAGAAGTAACCATATATGAATTCTCTTACCCACTCGGGCAATTAAAAGTGGGGTTTTTTACAGCTTCACTCTTGGGAGAAAACAAAGGCACATTCATTATATATATATGTATTACCGAATGCTCATATCTTCATGTTTGTTTTCTGTTTCTACAAACCCGCCTTCCGACTATGCAATAAAGTTGTAGGAAGAGAGAGAGAATATATATATTTTTTTGTTTAGGCCTTTTGTATAGTCGTGGTGCATGGGCCATTCCTATCTGAACTGAGCATATCAGTTGATGCTTGTCCCATGAGTGCAGATACATCATGCATGAAAGCGGGTCCACATTCTCACTTCAAGTTACAGCTGCAGGCTAGAAAACCTGTCGCATATAAAGTTTTGCCCATGTGCAATATCTTCCTGTTAACAAAAAACTGGTCCACGGTTTCGAATAGGGAGAAACGTTAGTCGGGAAGGGATTCAGTAAGACCCTTGTTCTCGCTTCAACACCATCCCTCTCCATCCTTTCTTTAACACCGTCACGTATTGCGAACTTTGAGTCAAGTTCCAGCTTTGAATAAATGACGTTAATTCTCAAAGTTCACCAGAGCCAGGAGAGTTACAACGCGTTTGGTTCGAAGTTCTACTTTTCGTGTCTCCAAGTTTTCACTTCCATGCTCCCCCCTGCAAGAAAACCCCACTCATACACTCAATCCATTTCTCACTTACAGCGATAGATGTCTCTGCATTATTATTAATGCCAGAGAACATTTTTACAAGAGCAAAGGTATAATTTAAGAGATAAATTACCTCAATTTTTATAGGAAAAAGCTCTGAAGAACTCTTCTATTTGCTCGTCGAAAACATACTGATGAAAAATAAAAGTCAGTGATTATTAATGCTTTAAATGCATACATATCTCCTTTGTTGTCGTATTTCATGTGTTAAAGTGATGACAGATGTACAACAAAGATTTAAGGGGACGTGCATCTTACGTTACGGAAAACGTATAAATAATTTTTGAATGAAATTCAAAATAAATAATAGTAAATAATTTCAGGCTATAGATTCTAGCTTGAGAAACCGTGTTGTTAGTTCTACGCACCGGCCGCCTTTACCCCCAGGAATTATTGCTGGTATGCATTTTAGTTATAGGCTGATTCGACCCCAGGACCAAAGTGCGGCTGAAAGTATTAAGCCAATGAAAATTTCCAATGACACCAGAGGGAATCGAAACCGCATTCTTCTGGCCCAGTGCCTCAACCAACTACAACACCTCGTGCCCCATTTTATTACGAGCAGAGGAGTAAAAATATGGGCTAGACATATTACTGCTGTGTACGGTGTTTGTAAAACCTCCGAAGTTACAGTATATCTCGTCAGAACGTTACTGCCGTGAAGGCACTGCCGTCACAGTGAAGATTAAGATTCATCTGAATCGTGTTTAACGATTCAGTTCGTACCGCGCTGTAAACAATCTTCGTCTCCGTTACAAAACCAGTTATTGCTACTAACGGAAATAATCGCTGTTTTTTCACATTTTTATGAAATACGTAAACGCACACTATGGGCAGAAGGTATAATTGTTGAATTTAAAACCTGGTGGTACGTATGGTAACCACAAGAACTTAAAGGGTTAATGAATGGACTTCTTTAGTCTTTTCCTTTGTTTCGTCGGTTTTAACTTCCGTAAAAGCGCGTGAATTTTACATTGTGGCAAGAAATCTAATAAGGGACTTGGTATTATATTTATACGGTCACATTTATCATGACTGCACCTTCCGAGGCTGTACAACTGCCTGCCCATTACACTGGCATAACTTTAAGAATAGTCACTTTGCCGTTTGCGCAGTATGGACTGCCCATAGAGTAGCCCACATGTGAGCCAAGGTTTTTCTAACTTTCCAGCAAAGGTTTCACGTCAATTTTCTTTTCCAGAATACCGCAAAGCAAACCGAGAACGGTTTCACGCAGCTTAACAATGTCATATACAGAGGATGACATGTAAAAGGTTGTTATATCTATGAGGACAACGGGGATAGGTACCTCAAGAAACGTCCAGATACAGCGCACAACACTACAGACCTTTACGTAACAAGTTATGCACAAAAACAAGCAGGGACTTCTAAATTAGCAAGCAGATTCTATAGAGGGTGAGCTGGGGAAGTACATACTGCTGATGGAGGAAAAGTTTTAGGAGTTGACGTGTAATGAACTGAAAAGAATGGCGTGGGCGTTGATTGAAGTGAAATGAAGCACCCTTTCGGGTCATCAGTGATGGTACGAAGTATTTGGTTTGATTTCATCTCCGACGCTAAAAGAATATGTTGTCGCTTGGTACGTGCTCCAAAAATGAAAATGTCGACAAATTCTTCAAGATTTTGGAGAAAGCGCTCGAAACGCATAATTTTATCCCAGATCGCGTTTTCAACGTCGACGAAACGGGACTGACAATTGTACTGGACGTCGTTTGTTCGCATAATCACGAAGCAGAACGCGTCGCTCGTGTTGACTTCCTTGCAGTTGCGTTTACCCATGGACAAGTCGTAACTTCGTGGCTTCTTTCACTTCTTCGCCCGTTGCCCCTTACTTCAATTTTGACTTACGCACACTACGGCAGCTTTATCTGCCTAGAATTATATGCATTGATACCAAGTTCCATGTCTTGTCTTGTGTGTGTTATTTCTTTTCTTCTGTTTCTGCCTTATTTCTCTCCCTATTCCATTTCCGCCTGCCAAGCTCTAGAATGTGAACAATTTCCTCTCTACCGCTTTGTAACTGGTGCGATCATGGCGCAGTCTAGCTTGTAGTACAGGCAAGTAAAGAAATCGCGATCATTTGATCATTTCATCAACATATTAGGGTATATGTAAGATGTAAGATTTTAGCTGCCAATTTTTCACATGTATTTTAATTTTCATCGTCGTAACTGCAAAATATTGCGCTCTCACACAGAGCAGCTTCGCTAAGCTTAGGGCAAAAAGTTCACTCGATCGTTTATGACAAAATAAGTAAATATTCTCATGCCATTTCCAAGGAAACGTGTGCTTTTAACATAAGTAACTAGATAGAGATTGTAAGTTACTGAAGAATAAAAACCAAAATTGATACCACTTGTTATTTTATTGTACTTCTTATAGGCTCAACATGCTTCGAGAATTACTATGCCCATCATCAAGAGCTCGCGACTATGATGCTGATTACCACATTGGTCGTATCGTTCTTGGTTTGCTGTATGTTGGAGGTTAGATGCGATTGGGCTGGAGTAGTGTCCGGGCTGCAGCCTGCAGCCCAGACACTACTACAGCCTAACCGCACCTAACCTCCAACCAAGAACTGTGACCAATGTGGTAATCAGCATCATAGTCGCGAGCTCTTGGTGATGGGCATAGTAATGCTCGAAACATGTTGAGCCTATAAGAAGTACAAAAAAGTAACAAGTGACATCTAGCTGTTTTTTTATTCTTCAGTTATCACAATGATGCACGGTCCAATAAACATAAGAAATTGTAAGTTACGAACTCCCAGGGATGAATGATTTCAAGCTTTCGCCGCGAACTACACGAGAACTGCCCTCTTCTGGGCTATTACGCAGTGAAACAACGTATCGGTCCCATTTTCAAGGGTACAGAATTATTGACCCTTGAAGAAGGGACTGATAGATTGTCCCGAAACGTCGGTAAGGAATTACCACTACCCGCTGCATAATAGCCCAGAAGAACTCAGCTCTCTCGGGGATGAGCAGGAATTTAATGAACTCTTCTTACATAACACAAATCATAGGAAGGGGGGAGGAAGGAGGAGGATTACTAATTGGATAAAGCAAGAAAAATGCATTACGGATGAAGACGCGACAGAAATAGTTCGTCTGTGAACTCGAACGGACATTTTCCACTGATGTGTACGACTGTGGAAGTTCATTTGTTTCATTTGTAAGACATTAATTCCCCTAATGTTTTTGAGGACATTTTAAACCACAAGGAATTCGTCGTTACGAAAATTGGTATGGTAGCCATAATTTGAGTTCATTTTACTTTGCAGAAGTTATGAAGCTAAACTTATTTCTTTACCTAAAGACTTTACCTTGTAGGCGTTAGGGAGTGTGGAGGTGAAGCTCCACACACTCTGTACCTCAGCTTTAGGTGGTGATGACTGGCAAAGCTTTACTCACTGCTCCCTTTACCACCAAACACAACTCTCTTATAAGACGAATTATCTATGTGAATGTTGGTTTGTGTGTCCGCAAACGTGTATGTATATATATATATATATATATATATATATATGTGTGTGTGTGTGTGTGTGTGTGTGTATGTATATATATATATATAAAGAGACCATTGAGTATACAGATTTTAAATTCCACGTATAAAGGTCATGACTTAGTAATAATAATATTAAACTGTTTCCAAGGACAAGAGTTATCTTTGAGGAGCTAATGGGTCCTCAGCTAGTCTAGAAATTCCCCTCATTCTATGGGAGACAGACGCCCCTTACCGCATATGCAAGACCCCGCTCCTTGTCCCATTCCTGAACCATATCAGTCCCTGTCCCGAGCCGTATCAGTCCGTGTCCCGAGCGATATCAGTCCTTGTCCTGAGCGATATCAGTCACTGTCCCGAGCGGTATGAGTCCCTTCCATTCTATGGGTTTTACATCCATTTTAATAGCATACCCATTCAAGAGTAGCACTTCCATACGTCTCATTTCCCTTTCACCTCTCCACATCAAAGTCACGTTTGCATTTTTTTCTTCACATACCTCATGACTCACCAATTCATTCTTTTGTGTCATAATAATAATAATAATCGATAAATACGACGATAAAATGTCATCGAGTGATGGGCTGCTTTGTTGGTGTCTGTCATTTGTGTTGTAAATAAGGTTGAACTGGAACGTAGAGTGCGCATTTCGCACATATGCGATGGGAATATTCGATATCTCGGTTAATGCAGTCTCTTAATTTATCACCTGTATCGATACATCCGATAATGCCTGCATATAAGCGTGCAATGATGTAACGAATTAGAGAATTAATTTAAAGAACCTTTCTTCCAGCTGCTGCGGAAATACAAGATGAGTAAGGAAAATTATTGTCAGATAATTCAGGAGAAATTACGGGGATAATTAAAAAGTCCTTTAAAAAACAGCTCTTTCTTTGATCAGAAATTGAAAGGTCATTAAATTCAAGCAATACTTGCTACTGTTTATTTAAGACGTCTTTTATCTTCACGTCCACTGTCTAAAAACTTAACGATTTAAATGTACAAGTAATGTTTGCCTCCTGTTTTGTATGGGTGTGAAATGTGGTATCCAGTCCTGCGGGGTCTCTGCAAACGGGGTGCAATGGGGGACTTTTGACCGAAAATAGGGAGTAACACGGGGTGTAAAAACTGCACAAGTAGCAGCTTCATGACTTGTACCCTTCACCAAATACTGTGGCAACAAACAAATGAAGTATACAGTTGTAGTTGCGAAACCCCAAGGAGAGATTGCAGACGGATGGTGTAGGGGTAAAGGGCTAAACTGGGCTCCGCTGGCTCCGTATAAGGTTAACTGGCAGGATCTTGTGAAATATTTAACGCTTTCAATAGAGTGGGATAATGTTTAGTCTAGCTGAGTGACGGTTACCGCTTTAAATGACTCTGCTATTCTGACAAATGTAAGCATAGTCGGTAATCTTTGGTGTTCCTTCACAACTTGTCCGAGACTGGATCTGTGTCCGTTTCATTAACTCTGCCCAACATACTCTATGAGACACCATTCTTTTTGAAAAGCTAACAGCTCTTCAGCTTCTCAAGAAATTCTCTGCATATTATGCACCTGAACGTTCATAACCACCTTACTAAGACCCCCTCCCCTCCCCCCTTCCCCAGAACTTGTCGCTATTCTGAACCAGATAAATCCAGACTACATATTCCCAACAAGTTTAAGTTCCATTTTAATATTATCCCCCTGCCAACGCCTAGGTCTTCCAAGCGGTCTCTTTCCCTCAGGTTTCCCCACCAAACGCTTGTACGCACCTCTCCTGTCCCACATACGTGCCGTACGCCCCATCCATTTCTTTCTTCTACATTTGAGCACCCAAATAATATTTGGTGAGGTGTACGGGTCATGAATTTCTTCATTCTGCAGCCTCCTCCAGTCCCGGTTACCTCGTCCCTCGTAGGTCCAAATATCCTCCCCGGCACCCTATTCTCGAACACCCTTATTCTATGTTCCTCTCTCAATGTAACAGACCAAGTTTCACACCCACAAACTCGTGAAACAGGATCTGTTTCCGTCATGCGGTAGAAAGGTTCCTGGTCTGATGGCCCCTCAGGAAGAGCTACTCTCTCTGTCTTTCTCTCTCTCACTGGATCCACTGATCGAAATTGCCCTTTTGTAGAGGGAAAACCAAGTAGGAAACTTTACATTTGATGAAGGCCAGAGATCCAGTTTCCAAAATGTCGTGTTTGAAAAGCCCCAAGACGACAGAAAATACTTATTTTAACTCACCGTCGGCAGCTGTATTGAGATATATCTGTGGAGTTGTTGTACTCGCGGGACTCGCACCGGAAACTGTTTAATAACTCACACTATGTAATACAGCGTTAATAGTATCGCAAGATCTGGTGACGATAGTTCAGCAACACATGAAGCAGCGGACGCTGACAGTGACACAGGTGTCATGGCAGTCTGCGCTCTTGCCATTCATGTTTTCACTAAGTTTTGGTAAGGAGTGTACATTCGAGTTTGCTCAAACGTGAGGCTGACACGCCATTTGTCAAGCTGCAAGGCTCATCGTAAGACAGAAGAAAGGATATTAGCGTTTTCTCTACGCAAATGTGGGCGGGGCGACTAGAGGGATAGAAAACTTGGCCCGGAAATTCCTACACCTTCTTATAAGGAGGCGTTTCCAACGTTGCCCTATTTTTACACCCAGTGTACGTAGAATATTTCATTACGCCGAAGTGCGACATGATTTGACGCCAATATTTTGCGTAACTATGACTGCTGACGCACAGACCGAGTAGAATCCAGTTAAGTCAAATTTATTCTGACCCACTAACATTTTGCAAAAGAGGCCCTCTTCGTCCCTCCTCTCGACTTAACTAATGCACTGTGACGAAGGTGCCTAGGAATTCCATGCAGTATGTATGGGCCTGCGTTTGCATCATTATGGCGAGTCAGTTGACTCGATTCGACTAAAATTGATTCGGTTATCAACTCAGCAGACAAAAGGACTTAAATACGAAATGGCTTACGGATGGCGTAACTGACAGTTTGTGATTGTCGTCACGTTAGAAGGGACCAATCATTGAGAACTTCTAGAAAGTTTAATAAACAAATCATTTAACACAAAAAATCCATTATTATATAAAATATGCGTAAATTATAGAATAGCGCATTTGTTGGTGTTACATGGCACATAAATTATATAATAGCACAACTGCTGGAGTTGCATGACGCATAAGGTATAGAATAGTGTATTTGTTGGTGTTATATTGGTTGTTAACTTCGTCATATTGGACGGAATAAACTATGTAAGAGTTTTAGGTGTTTTACTCAAAATTGCACTATCAGACCAAGGCACTGTGACAATAATAGTAGACGGTCCTCTTGATTATTGTCATTGTGTTTCGCTCCATCTTTCTGCTTATTCTTATAATAAAACCAACTAAATGCACTAATTTCTCAAATTTATTTTTGGAATAAAAAGCTACATGTTTCGGACAGTCCCTCTGCTCATCATCAGGAGTTTTTCACTGTACACATAGCAATGGTATATGTCTTACAACCATTGCTGTGTGTACAGTGAAAGACTCCTGGTGATGGACAGAACATGTAGAGTTTTAGCCCAAAAATAAATTTGAGAAATTAGTGCATCTAGTCGGTTTTATTATAAGAATATATCACGACGAACGGTCACATGAACGTCAAATCCAGCTTTCTGCCTTTAGATTTACCGAGAACAAGCTGTATTTACAAGGAACAGTTACCTTGAGTGTCAAATACTCGAAAAGCAGGCTAGCGTGCTCAGTTAAATATTGAAAAAAATGACTAATATTCCATAAAAGAGTAATTTACGGTAACCGATATATGTTAGTAAGACAAAATCACAAAAAAGTAACACTTCGCATGAGAAACTCTCACGAAGTAGGTCCCTTATTTAATTAAAATGAGGAACATGAGAACTGAATAGAGTATTTTTGTTGGGCAATTGGTTTCGTGCGAAGATACAAAGTTGCTGAATTCCGGTTACGATAGGAGGTTGCTGTCAGAAAGGACCGTAAAGGTAGTGTGTGGCAGGATGTGGATTGAATTCATCAGGGTCAGTGTAGAACATGTTAGGGACAAAACATTTGTCGCATGTAATGGTATTTTATATGCATTAAACATGACGTGCAACGTTGTTTTCTGTTTCTGTAGGATCATACTATTCGATGAGCACACTGTGACACATAGTTGTAAAAAAATCGCAGTGTTCGGTATTTTTCGGTGTTTTATAGCTGCCATGGTGGTCACGGTGACTTTGTGGGAGGTGGAATTTTTGTGAATCAACTCAGCATCAACGACAGGCACAAATAAATTGACAAATGTTTGAACAATAGCTGCATATGATTACAGTGGCGTTATTTGATTGAAATTTAATGCGTTTGTAAAAAAAGAAACTTCATCAAAGGCTTGATAAAATTATATTTTTTTCTGTAAAGGGTTATGCTTGGTGTCCTGTTTCAGGATTCAGGAGTCACTTGGCAAGGCACTTTAGCATAAACTGCTTTTACAGGGGGGGGGGGAATTAGCTCAGAGCAGGAGCCCAGAAGCGAGGGAAACGTGGAGGGAGATGGATGATTAATAGTGACGAAAACTCACTTAAAACGCGCGCGCGCGCCCACACACGCGAACACACAAACGCATACACACAGCAGGTTGCATAAAAATCCGGGATCCAGAACGTGACGAGTAAATTACTATTCCATTAGATTTAAATTGCAACAGAAATTTTATTTTCCAAGCTGTAATTGAAATACAGAATTTTCAGTATTTGGAAGCTCAAGCTGTACACAGTATACACAGCATAATAAGGAATTTTTCACTCGAAACCGCTGTAGTTCTTTTCACGCCCAATGCCACATTTGTTTAAAGAATCCGAGGGGAAATATACGATTTGTTATGCGTTGTGTTCCTTCGGGAACGACGCTGTTTTACCTGATAGCGGATTACCAACATTTCGGATAAACCAGCTTCCTCCATTTTCAGCTAATTAACTCGAGTGAGCACGGCCTTTATTGAAAAGCCAACAGTCCTTCAGCTACTCAAGAAGTTCCCCGCATTTTTTGAAACCCGGAGGTTCATCGCCGTATTCACAAAAGCCCCCATTTGTCCCTACCCTGAGCCAGATCCATCAAGTCTACGCTCTCGTAATCGATTTATTTCAGATTAACTTTAATGTTATCCACCCATCTATGCACAGGTCTTTCATGTGGCCTCTTTCTCTGTACACAGATCTCCTTCCATACGTGCCACAAGCCTTCCTCCTCATATTATTTTGATCTGATCACACTACAATATTCGGTAAGGTGTAGACATCACGAGCGTCCTCACTGTGCTATTTTGTCAAGTCTTTTGTTATCTTTGCTCTTAGCTCAAAATATCTTCCTCCAGTTTTAGCTCAAATGATCTTACTGTACTGCTCGGTGCCAAGACACACAAGATGGCAATCTAAACCTTCCTAGTATTAATTCTCCTACATGCTCTGCTGTAGCCAAAAGACAGCCGACAACCTTTTATTGTTGGAAGCATGTTACCGGGTCTTACACTGTAAACAATCCTGTGGACATTGTCCTTTATAAGCCAGCGGGCGCTCTTGTAATGGGGGAATTCCTTGCCTTTTATGTAACCTAAAATTTATTAAAACTTTCGCAGTTTCTGCACCACCTCTAATCCACCATGCGTGCTGCAATTAACGTCCACGTCTGCCTTCTCCTAGACTGGGGCGTCATCATGATAAATACATCACTCATAGTGGATCAAACAAACAAACAATCAACCAAATAAATGGCCAACTGTCTTTTGTATACAAGGTTTCTTAAATGCAACTTTACTCCTCAGCTACCGTTGCGAACTCCTCTGTAGAAACTGACGGACAGACATGATGAAACTAATAGTCGCTTTTCCAAATTTTCCGAACGCGCCTAAAAAGACTTATTAAGAAAAGTAGAAGGAAAATATATAGTTCAACTTTTGAAGCATGGATTACATAACAACGCTGTCTCAGTATTCCATCTTGCCTGACAATACATACACGATCGTTCATTATAAAGAACAATCAGTTGATGCTGTACAGAGTCAAACTGATCTCAATTCTAAGAATTTTGAGGAACTCAGAAATGTAATGTGCACACAAAATGCAGAGTTTCCAAACTTTCAAGTTGGTGGCCCATACAGCTAGAAATGTACCTTAAGAGCTTAATATATAATCGCCCAGTGAGCCGTGAGTAAATTTACAGGGCACGATTTGGAACAGAATGGTCTTTGGGGTGCTAAGAGCCCGCAAGCCGAGGATTGCACGAGCCGAGGTGCAATAACATTAAAGAATTCTGCACAAGCTGGTGAGGGGTAGCTTCGCTCTAGTGAGGGGTTCTGGGACTTGGAACCTACGACAAGAAGAAGACGCAATTAAAACCCTCCATTAATCTTAGAAGGGAGCACCAGATGTGGGGTTGATGGCTTGGAAGGGGTTGCGAGGGTGTGCAGCTATACTAAACTTACTTGCTTGTCCCTCCCCTTCCGTTTCCATAATCCTAATAGTCTTCGCGTAACGCACACTCGCAAGATATAGTAGTCATTTGTCTCCAATCCTTAATAATTGTGTACTGTTTATACGTAAGGCGTATATATGTCTCCCCCAAGCCATTTCTTACTGCAGTTTTACAAGACAAACTTCTACATTGCTAAGTTCCGCGTTTGGTTGCCTTCATGCTGACTAAAATGCTTCAGGGCGTTTCATTTTGAAATGCCGCTTAATTTTACTTCATCACCGAGGGTAGTAAAACAACGGAATTCAACAGGACCTGCCTCATTTTCACTCGATACTGAACTAGGTTTGCTCTAGTTCCTTTGCGATATACAAACCGCAGTAGCCAATGATGCTTTCCTTCCCGAAGTTATTTTTCTCCTTATTTAATTCACTGCAAACGAGCCTCTGTAATTAATTTTTTCCCCTGGCGCTAAGGGCCCAAACGTGGGCCACGGCCCCCTCATTCTTGATGTTTCTAGATTACATACAACGACGCACCACAGTCGGTAGGACTCCTCTGGACAAGTGATCAGTTCGTCGCAGTGACCTCTACCAGACAACACACAACACTCGCAACAAACCTCCATGCTCCTCGCAGGATTCGAACTCGCAATCTCAGCAGGGGAGCGGCCACTGGGATCGGCACTGTAATTGATATGGCCAAATGAAATAACCACAACTGGAATACTCGTTTGTTGATGCACATTGCGGAGAACAAGGAAACCTTAAAACATAGGAGGGTGCAATGCCCCTTGCTACCTCGTCGTATATGTTTGTAGTATGTTAGCGACGCTGCTAGTAGCCCTGACTAGCGTCGAATGTTCGGATTATAGTGCGTAATGAAATGGAAAGGACGCTTTAGGAAGAGGTAGTGGCCTAATGAGGAGTACTCTTTCAGCGTTTACCTGGAATGACTGAGGAAAACACAGAAATTTTGAGTCATGGTATTCGGTGTTCCCGACAAGTACCGAATAAAAGTCGGCAACATTTTCGGCTGAGTCAATTTGTTCGGTTCCTGTGTTATTAATAGAGCTAATTAAAGTGGATTAAATGAAATTGTGAATTTGGTTTTAAAAACTGGCGTGACACTTTCTGTTCTTAGTTGTAGTAAACAGGCAAGGCGAATTATTTAATCGCTTTGAGCTCTGATTCCAGGTATCACTGTAAATGCGTCTGTCTGTCTTGGCTTCGAGCCCCCTGGGGCTCGAAACTGGACATTGTCGAGTACTGAGTCTGTACATTGGAGTCACAGTCGCCGTGGAACTTAAGAACAAGGATGTGTCTTGTTTCCGGTGTTGTCTTGGTCTTGGTCAAGTCACGGCTTCTGCCAGTCCAGGCTTCGTACAGTAGCCTATAGTAGGCCATATCTGTGCAGCCCAATCACTAGAACGGCAGTGCGCACGACGGCCAAGTTTAAGCCTCTTATTTTGTCTGAGGCGTGAAACCTCACCGAAGGTTTTACGCTGTTAGTGTGAGTCAAAGTCCGTGTCGTTCCCTAGCTGACCAGTGGGCCAGCCTCTCCTTTTGTAAGGTCTGAAGAAATAGTAAAAGTGGAAGATTTGGGTGGAGGTGCAGTGAGAGGCACTACCTTCATTAATTATTGCTAGGGGATTTAGGAAACCTCACACACCTAAAGGTTCCCAGGCAGTGCCCATGTGTCCTTCTGGTACAAGTAGGCCGGAAACATGGTAAAGCATTGGGAAATGAAGAGAGTTGCGTAGTGGGAAGTGGATTGTTTGGAGTTTGCAACACATTAAATAAATCTAGCATTGAGGCTGAATTTTATGATTGTAGAGCTGCAGTATGACCAAATTTTGATCAAGTTGGGACCTGCGTTTTGGCGAAAATTTCGAAGTTATTTTTGGGGAAGGCTGCATGAGAAGTATTGTCTGAAATTTACCTCAGTTATACAGAAACAAATACTTCCTACCTCAAGGAGAAAAAAAGTCATTCTCCATTACTACAGTCTCCAAATTACTCAATTATGAATGAATGGTGTTTAGCGACATAATAGGTGCTGACTATGAAAAATGTACGACATAATTAAATATATTGTTTTGGAAAAGATGCGAAGGCTTTAAAGGTCACAACGAGTGGTGCATATTTTTGACACTGGGCTTGGTAACCTGCCTCCTTCTTTGTGGCAGCTAACTGAATTTACTAGCTATCTAACTAAGATTTACACCGCCTTTGTAATAAATTACTCCATTAACCCCGAAATTACCCTATTAAGATTCTCTTTACAAATCATTTAACTCTATATTGTTATTTTGCACATGCGCTCTTCCGACAGCATACACAAACAAACACACACACACACACACACACACACACACACACACACACACACACATCACATTTGAAGTTTTAAAACTTAGGAGAATGTGATTTATGTTTTATTGTAAAGTTCATGCAGTTGTAATAAATACTTACTACCTTCTTTCTGCAGGTGTTATGTTCTCTGCACATTACTGTGGGGAAGGTGGATTACAAATTGTGTCAATAATCGTCTGATATTGGTGTCAAGTATCTACAGATCTGTCTGAAGCTGGGTGATTTTTCCAAACGGACAAATTATTATATTGGTACAGCCCACACATTTATTGTCTCGATTTTATTTGTGGATTTAAGTTCAGCCAGTAGCTGTGTTATGATTATTATTTTTATCACTATTTACTGTTTATCATTTTGTAACCTTAATGCTGAGAAGTATTGCACTTGCGCTACATGTGCACACTGCCGATTGCAGTTGGCGAATGGAGGTGGGCCAGTAACGGCTACTGTATGGCGATACCAAATGTTATGGCTTTCTGACAGAATGATATCACCTTACATGTTACAGAAAGTTTGTTTCGCTATATTAGTGCAGCCAAAGATGCTAAACTGATTACTCGTTCTGGTGTGTGTATGTGTGTGTGTGTGTGTATGTGTGTGTGTGTACCTCATTCCAAATACTTAGTTCAACTCACCGACGGACATGAGCGTGTCCTGGCAGGTGACTATCCTTCGGTGGAAGTAACACGCCGATAACGTTTGCAGTTTTGCTATTGCTTAGAGTGACAAGGTATTTGGTTCACAGCTCTATAGCCTTTCTGTGATCAGTAATTTATTCCAATTTTTTGACTGATAATTCTCAATATATTGAAAATGCCTTATTATTAATATTATTATAAATTTAAAAATGTTACTCTTATTCATAATTTTTTAATCTGATTTGTTTTGTTCTTATTATTTTTCTATGAGTTTGTATTTGTGAGTTGTTATTTGCAGTACATTCTGTTACGTTGCTGTGCTGTACCTGTAATCGGCCAAACAACTGCTGAGCCAGCACATTTATAATAAAGGAACTGAATTTAATGACCGTCATCACTGTCATCATCATCATCAAGGCGTGTTTTCAGGTTTATAAAGTATACACACACGCACACACACACACACACACACACACACATACGTGGTATATCAGTGGCGAATCCTTATGTGGATGACATGAATAATGGAAGGATGCGCAGCCCAATGTACCGTTCTGCTAGACCTGTCCTCTAGTTCGCCATTAACTACTAACACATATAATTACACACATAATTTTTTAACGTTTCTCGAAAGATTTACTGCACTTTCTTTCTCTCTGTATTTTGCAGGCTCTGGCGCAAACAGCACGCGTTGTCATTTCACTGACCCAATTACAGGACTTAACAGACCACGCAATAAAGCATTCATTCCCAAATATTAACTACAGAGTAACAATTCGAAGGACTGGGTTGCAATTCAGATTTTGCGGTGCTGGGGTTTTAAGCTACAAATTCTGGTTTTTCAAAACCAGCGGCTCTTTGATTTTGGATGGCAAAAATTAAAGTCCTCACTGGCATCCATAGGTAGAGAGTTTGTGGCTACGTCATTATGTCTGCGCGAGTGAGTGAGTGAGTGAGCGAGTGAGTGGGCGACTGGATGAGTGGGCGAGCACTCAGAATTTTCTGATGATCTGCCATGGTCAGGGGTGCAGCTGCATGTAATACATGTATTTAACAAGTATGGAAATTTAAACCAAGTACGCAACTTAAGGTTCGGGAATTACGGAACACATTGAAAAGAAAGAATTAAAGATATCAGCTGCTGGTCCATGTTGATGACGTTAATTCATTGGGAAGAAACGTAAATAAGAGGCAAAGGACACAGAAGAAGTAATGCACGTTAGTAAGGGGGTTAGTGTGTCAACACATGCTTATAAAAATAACTTGTGTACGTCAGAAAAGTACTGTAATAATTAAATCCAGTAAAAAGTGATGAAGCTTAAGTTCTTGGAAACGACAGTAACAAATCAAATTACGTGAAGAATTAAACCCTGTATATAAAACGTGAATAATACAGAAAACAAATACGTTAGAATTATGAAACAAACTGCATTTTGAAGAGAAAAAAACGGAGAGTATATACCATGTTTAAAATATTCAGTACCTATATTTGTTGAATAAATATATGAAATGCAACTTTA
>Ga0131853_10003737_pt1 | contig 27365 bp, 28 predicted proteins | sample TergutLab28metaG_FD_92764 | JGI IMG/M metagenome (GOLD analysis project Ga0131853, IMG submission 92764) | Labiotermes labralis P1 segment gut microbial communities from Petit-Saut dam, French Guiana - Lab288 P1 (version 2) (version 2) | ecosystem: Host-associated > Arthropoda: Insects >...
ACACAAGGGCAGCCGACAAGCACAAGCAAAGACCATCAAACAACTTTAAGCAGAGCAAGCTGGATTGCTTCGGTATTGTATACCCACATTTACGAAGTGTACGTCCATCGCAATGACGGTAGCTATTGGTGTCGGTTGTCCCACCATTGCTAAATAATACTATATAAAAAAACAGAAATCAAAACTAACCCTGTAATTACCAACGCAACATTCAACTTTGCATCCAAATTTCTTTTAGGTGGTCTACCATCATCTTTTTTATTTACTTCTTTCTGCAAATAATTTGGATTGCTTGCCCCGTACTTTTCCGCTAACTTCTGTTGCAAACTTTCGCCGTTAATAATACGCTCTGCCTCCTTCACAAAATCAATCTCACCGCCAGCTGCCATTTGCGGACGCAAAATAAATATAGCCTGTTCGTAACATTTGTTTTTATCGCCCTTTAACAAAACAATTTTGCGATTATTATTGTAGATTTCCACAGACATTCCTCCTAAAATTTACCATTTAGTAAAAATATGGACATATTTTCCAATTATTATACAGATGCTTGCACCTATCTCAAATGCAGATGTAATATTTACACAAAAGGATTTGCATTTTATCGTGTAGTGTGGTATACTGGATAAATTAGAGAATTAGGGAAGGAGTTTTTGGTGATGATTAGAAGTATGACAGGTTATGGGAAGGGCGTTTTTGAGGACACTGGACGGAAGTTTTCGGTCGAGATGAAAGCGGTTAATAATAAATATAGCGAGTTTAATTTACGTTTGCCACGTCTTTTTAACCCGCTTGAGGACAGGGTTCGCAAGGCATTGTCAAAAGAAATTGCACGTGGGCGTGTAGATATTTACATTAATTTTGAAAATTTGGGAGAAGCAAGCAGTCGTATAAAGTACAATAAAACACTGGCAGACGCTTACCATCAGGCTTTGGTGGCTTTGGCAAGCGACCGCACGCTATACCCAGACCACGACACGCTGTTTACTTTGGTTTCTCGTTTTCCTGATGTTATTGAGATTGACAGAGAATTTGGCGAAGATGAAGTCGAGAGCTTGTGGCAAGGCTTGGAAGCGGCTGTAAATATGGCTTTGGATAGCTTTGTAACAATGCGCAAGCGTGAGGGCGAAGCATTAAAAGAAGATATGTTGGCACGACTAGAAATTATTGCTAATTTAACAGATGACGTACAGGCAAAATCGCCAGAAGTGTTAGAAAACCACCGTGCAAAGCTGAAAAAACGTATGGAAGAAGTTCTTGCCGGTGTTGCGGTTGACGAAACACGTTTTTTAAACGAGGTTGCGCATTTTGCAGATAAATCGGACATAAACGAAGAAATTACAAGAATGAGAAGTCATTTAGCTCAATTTGCAGATATTTTGAAAGAAGATGGTGCTGTTGGGCGCAAGTTGGACTTTGTTACACAAGAAATGGCTCGTGAAGCCAACACAATGGGTAGCAAGGCGAATTTTGCAGAGCTTTCAAAGGTCGTTATCGAGCTGAAAAGCGAGATTGAAAAGATTCGGGAGCAGGTGCAAAATATTGAATAACAACGGATTTATCAATATTGGCTACGGCAATATGATTATGACGGATAAAATCGTGTCGATAATTAGCCCCGACGCCGCACCAATTAAGCGTTTGGTGCAGGAAGGCAAGGAAAATGGCACGGTTGTAGACGCTACTTGCGGAAGACGCACAAGAGCTGTTATTTTCACAAATTCGCAACATATAATCCTATCAAGCCTATTGCCAGAAACAATTGCACAAAGACTGTAAGGAGTATAAAAATGACACGACTGGCATTTATAAGTGATGGACGTATAAATATTTTAGACACTGACGGTAAACCAAAGTCGCTAGAATGTATTGTTGCAGACAAATACCGCCAGCGAGAGCGGGAGATTCGCAATCGCAACGAATGGAAAAATAGCGGTGCTGGTGCTATGTTTACAGGCAACTATCAATTTGAAGACGAGCAAGAGGCTAGAAAATTGCCCGTGGCTGGCTTATCTAACGGCATAGACGAACGGCTGGTTTTTAGCGTTAATTACGAAGTTAGCGGCGGTATTTATTTTAAACATTCTGATGGGTTTGAAACACCTATTTTGGTGAGCCAAAAAGTAAAATTTTTCGAGATAGATGTGAACAAAAACGGTTATATTGCGGCTTCTTCTGCCGAACCCACTTCTCAGCGTCATATCTGCGTGTTTAAAATTGATGATACCTATCCACAAGATGTTACCGAAGGCGATTGTGTGGATTATAATCCCAAATGGTCGCTTAAAGATGAAAATATCTTATATTACGACAGTGCAGGGATTGGCTATGACACAAATGGTTTTGTGGCGGGATATGGTCCACGTAGTATATATCGCCTTAATATCAAGACTGGCGAGCTTGACGAAGTGCTAGAAGGAGATAAATATGAATATACCAACCCATTTGAGGACATTGAAGGCAATCTCTATTATATCAGAAAACCTTATAAATTAGGCAAGGATAGAATGTCTGCAAAAGATTTGGCAAAAGCTCCTGGCAAATTGGCTAGGGCTGTTGGAGGTTGGTTAGATTTGTTCACCCGCAGGTATTCTGGTGAAAAACTGAAAACAAGCGGCGCAAACCCTGCCAAGCACATCCAAAAATCGGCAGAACAGATGTTTGTTGATGGTAATTTGTTTGAGGCGGAAAAAGCGATGAAGGAAAATACGGCGGCGGGTGATAAAAACCCAGGCTATATCCCAAGAGATTGGGAGTTGGTTAAGCGGGATTTTAAAGGTGTTGAAACAGTTTTGCAAAGGTCTGTAATGTCATATTTTGTTACTGATAGTGGCATTATTTATTCTAACGGTAAATATATAGTTGGAGATGATAATGCCATAAAGGCGCATTTGGCAACGAAGCTAATAGGAGGTGCATAGGGTGCAGGATGGTTTGATGTTAATTATATCGGGGCCTTCGGGGTCTGGCAAGGGTACTGTGGTTAAAAAATTGTGCGGTATTGACGATTTTGCACTGTCAATTTCTATGACAACACGCCAGCCAAGAGAGGGTGAGTTGCACGGCAAGGATTACATATTCTGCACCGAGGAGGAGTTTTTTGCAACAAGGGATAGTAATGGATTTTTAGAACACGCTACTTTTAGTGGACATTATTATGGTACTCCTATTTCGTATGTAGAAGAAAAAATTGCACAAGGAATGTCGGTTGTGCTTGAAATTGAGGTAGTAGGAGCCTTGCAAGTAAAAAATGTTTATCCCGACGCATTGCTTATTTTCCTTGTTCCGCCTACTTTTGAGGAATTGCGAAGTCGCTTAAAAGACCGTGGTACAGAAAATGATGATGAAATAGAGCGGCGTATTCGCAGAGCAAAAGAAGAAATGGAAGAACTTGCAAAATATGATTATCTTGTTATAAATGATGACATAGATACAGCTTTGGAAGAAATACGCGGAATTGTGCGGGCGGAAAAACTGAAACCCAAGCGTTCGCAAAGTAAGATTGATATTTTTTTTGGCAATAATGACAAATAAGTAAAAATTAGGAGGTTGGGTATGTTAAATCCCTCATACAGCTCTTTGATGAGTATTTTAAATAATTCGGCGGAAGTTAACCAAAAAGTAACAAGCCGCTATTCGGTGGTAATTGCGGCGGCGAAACGAGCCAGACAGATTGTAGGCGGCGCAGAATATGAAGATATGGGACTTGACACCGACAAGGCAGTAAGTATTGCTGTAAGCGAAATTTATAGCGGACACGTACGCATTGTGCCAAAAGATGGAATGAGTACGTGGTTTGACGATAGCGAACTTGTTGTGCATAATATGCCAACATTGATTGACGACAGCTATGTAATGGCGGACGAAATTTCGGACGATGATGCAGAAATGGAAGATTTTGACGACGAAACTGATATTGATGAAGCTGATGAAGATTGGGATGATGACGAAGACGACGATGAATAGATTTGCAAAAGTTGCTGTAGCAACAGCTAGCGGTGTTGATAAAGTCTTTGATTATGCCATTTATGATGATTTGGCGAGTTCGGTTTTTGTCGGACATCGTGTTTTGATACCTTTTGGCAAAAGCCGTGCCGCAGAAGGTTTTGTCATTGGTTTGACAGACACGACGGACGTGCCGCTTGATAAAATAAAAAAAATTTCCGAAATTCTTGAACCAGAGCCGATTTTTTCTTCTGCTATGATTGATTTGGCTAGATGGATGGCTGATTACTATTCTACGCCATTGTCTATATGTCTGCGGTCGATTATGCCAACGGGCATCGGATTAAAAAACGACTATGTCGTAGAACTACTTGAAGGCGACAATAAAGGACTTCGTGGACGACAAAAACAATTATATGATTATGTTAAAATACATCAAATAGTATCACAACGTGAACTAATAGAGAACTTTGGTGCAACGGTTAATACGACCATAAAAGCCTTGTGTGATAAGGGTTTGATGGTGCAAAAACATATTTATTCCGCAAAGAATTTTGTGCAACGCATAAGTATGGTATATTTAAATGATGATATGGAAAATTTTGAGGAAAATTGCGCAAAAGTGGCAGAAAAAGGCGGTCAACAGGCAAGAGTTTTGCGGATTATGCTTGAAAATCGTATAATGCCTTTTTCTGACATTCAACACCTTTTAGGAGTATCGCCATCACCGATAAAATCGCTGGAAACAAAGGGCTTGCTTGCTATAAAGCAAATTGAAAGCCGCCGCGAGGTGCTTTCGCAAATAATACAAGAACCGCAAAAAGAATTGACACTTACAGCAGAACAAAATGCGGCATTGCGACGTTTACAAACATCTTTAGAAACCGAGCCGTCAAAACGCAAACCAATTTTAATACACGGTGTAACGGGAAGCGGTAAGACAGAAGTATATATTAAAATTATACAAGAAGTTTTAGAATGTGGCCAACAGGCAATTGTGCTTGTGCCTGAAATATCGCTTACGCCGCAGACAATCGCCGCCTTTGCCGCAAGGCTTGGTGATAAAGTTACGGCAACGCATAGCCGCCTATCGCTTGGCGAGCGTTACGACCAATGGAAGAAGGCAAGGGATGGTCAGGTTTCGGTTATTATTGGTCCACGTTCCGCCATTTTCACGCCTTTTGATAATTTGGGTATAATTATTATTGACGAAGAACACGAAACAACATATAAGTCTAATAATTCTCCAAAATACGATACTTTAGCGGTTGCACAAGAATTGTCCCGTTTGACGGGTGCGATGCTTGTGCTGGGTTCAGCAACGCCCGATTTACATAGTTATCATCGTGCTGTAGAGGGCGAAATTGACCTTATCAAGATGAAACAAAGAATTAATCAAAATAAGATACAAATAGATATTGCAGATATGCGTACAGAGCTTGCAAACGGCAATTTTTCGATATTTTCTGTTCAATTATATTTTGCTTTAAAAAAAGTTTTGGCGGAAGGAAAGCAAGCTATTTTGTTTATTAATAGGCGTGGACATTCGACTTTTGTGTCGTGCCGTAGTTGTGGTGAGCCGCTTACTTGCAAAAATTGTAGTGTTAATTATACCTATCACTTGTTTACGGGTAAGCTAATTTGTCATTATTGCGCCGCTTCTATCGCTAATCCCAAAAACTGCCCAACCTGCGGGTCTACATATATAAAGTATTTTGGAATTGGCACACAGCGTATTGAAGAATATCTTGCGAAAGAATTTCCCGAAGCAAAAGTTTTGCGTATGGATATGGACACGACAAGCCGCAAAGGTAGCCATAATGCGATTATACAAGATTTTTCGGCGGGTAAGGCACAGATTTTAATCGGTACACAAATGATAGCAAAGGGCCTTAATTTTCCTGAAGTTGCTTTGGTGGGCATTGTTGCGGCGGATATTTCGCTGTATAATGGCGATTTTAGAGCCGCCGAAACCAGCTATCAACTTATGACGCAGGTTGCGGGCAGAGCCGCACGTGGAGCAGATTTAGGGCGTGTTATTATCCAAACTTATAATCCAGAGCATTATAGCATAAAATATGCCGTGCAGGATGATTTTGAAGCGTTTTACCAACACGAAATTGCTGTGCGAAAACAGATGAACTATCCGCCGTTTGCACATATTTTCCAAATAATGTTTACGGGCGAAAATGAGAAACTTATTATTGAAAATCTGCACAGATTGGCGGAAATTATGAAAAAAGCCAATCGCAAAGGACTTTGCGAAATTATGGGTCCTGCGCCTTGTATGATTGTTAAAATCAAACGAAATTACCGTTGGAAGATTTTGGTGCTATGTTCTGATTATGAAATTTTAAAGCAATTTGTTTATTATTGCTTAGATAAACTTGATAAATATGCAGATTTGGGCGGTATCAAAATAAATTTAACACCCAATCCTGCTTACATAAATTAAATTTGGAGGAATTTTTAATGGCTTTAAGGGAAATACGTATAGAGGGCGATGAAATTTTAGAAAAAATATCAAAACCTGTTGTTGAGGTAAACGACGGCATACGCCAGCTGGCGGACGATATGCTGGAAACTATGTATAACGCTGGTGGCGTAGGTATTGCCGCCGTACAGGTTGGCGTACTGCGCCGTATGTTTGTGCTTGACGCAAGCGAGGATAATAACGAGCCAATGGTGTTGATAAACCCTGAAATAATCAGTTCTGGAGGGCTACATAGCGACCAAGAGGCTTGCCTTTCTGTACCTGGTCTTGCTGGTGATGTTGACCGACCAAAAACGGCTGTGGTAAAATTTTTGGACAGGGATGGAAACCCGCAACAAATGCGGTTTGATGAACGTATGAGTGTTATTGTTCACCACGAAATGGACCATTTAAATGGAATTTTATATACAGAACGTGCAAAAGATGTTTACGAGGTGGAGTGATTGGTTTGAAAGTAATTTTTATGGGAACGCCCGATATTGCCAAGGTTTGCTTGCAATCGCTTTATGAAGGCGGGCATCAAATTTTGGCGGTTGTAACGCAACCCGACCGACCAGCGGGACGTGGCAAACGCCCACAACAATCGTATGTAAAGGAGTTTGCTCTATCACGTGGTATAGAGGTTTTGCAACCCGACCGTGTTAATCGTGGTGATTTTCCCGCAAAACTGGCATCTTACAATGCAGATATTTTTGTGGTGGCGGCTTTTGGTCAAATTTTGTCGCAAAAGGTGCTGGATATTCCAAAATACGGTGCAGTAAATGTTCACGCCTCGCTTTTGCCTAAATTGCGTGGTGCCGCACCTGTTCAGCAAGCTATTTTGAATGGTGATGACACTACAGGTATTACAATAATGCAAATGGACGCAGGTATGGACACCGGCGATATGATTTTAAAACACGAAGTGGAAATTTTGCAGGAAGACACTGGCGGCTCGCTTTATATGAAGTTGTGTAAAGCCGCACCGCTTGCCCTTTTGATGGCTTTAGACAAAATACACAAAGGGAAAGCAAAGTTGCAACCGCAAGACCATTCGCAGGCAACATATGCCCCAATTATCACAAAAGAAATGGCTCGTATTGATTTTGGCAAAACCGCCCGTCAAGTGGTGAATTTTGTGCGAGGATATAATCCTATACCCGCCGCAACTGCTGAGATTGGTGGTAAAATTATAAAGATTTGGTCTGCGTCGGTTTATTCAAACGAAATTGTCGGCAACGCCGGTGAAGTTATCAAAATGTGCACAAAAGACGGCATTTTCGTGCAAGCTGCTGACGGCATTGTGCAAATTATAGAAATAACGCCGCCAAACGGAAAAAAAATGACTGCCGCAGGATATGTGCGGGGTCAAAAATAAGGGAGGTTTAGATATGTTTTGGTTTTTTGACTGGACAATACTAATTTTAATACCTGCAATGATTTTAACAATGTGGGCGCAGGCGAAGGTAAGCGGCAATTTAAACAAATACTCGCATATAGCGACAAAGCGCGGGATGAGCGGTGCGGCAATTGCGGCGAAAATGCTCGCAGACCACGGCATTAGGGATGTTACTATTGAAAGATTGCCCGACCACAAGGCTTGGGCGGACCACTACGATCCCAAAGCAAAGGCGATTCGCCTTTCGGCGCACGTTCACGATTCGTCATCAATTGCGGCTGTGTCGGTTGCTGTTCACGAGGTTGGGCACGCCCTGCAACATAACGAAGCATATATGCCGCTTGCGTTTCGTTCGGGGATGTTTCCTGTGGTGCGCATAGGCTCGGGTTTGGCGGTTCCTCTTATTATCGCTGGCATAGCCATAGCTTGGTTTCAATGGCTTACTCCAGAAATTGCCAGTTTGATTATTAACATCGGCATTATCCTTTTTACTGTCGTCGTTGTTTTTCAATTAATAACACTTCCTGTAGAGTTTAATGCTTCAAAGCGTGCGATGGAACTACTTGAAACAGGCAGATACCTGTCAACCGATGATGAAATTCGTGGCGGCAAAAAGGTGCTAAACGCCGCCGCATTAACCTATGTTGCCGCCGCCGCAGTAGCCATTTCGCAGTTAATACGCCTATTGTTGATAGCTAGTAGAGTGCGTGAATAGGTCGAGCTTATAGTTAAAAAGGACACCGATAAGGTGTCCTTTTATTATGCTTTGCGATTGGGCTTGCGCTTTATTTGCAGTAATTTTATCATATCGGGAATTAGTGTATTGTCATATATGTCAACAATCAACCACTTTCCATCGTGATAGCTTTCTGTTTTTTCGTAAATGCCAATGAATTCTTGCGAAAAATCGTCAAGATGTGCTTCAAACTTCTCTCGTTCGACTTTGCCCAAAACGATAATGGTTATGAAATAGCCTTTGCGCATATACAACGCAATCAAGGTCTTGCTACCACGCCGATATTTTAGCTCGTAGCGGCGGTTTTCGCTGTTTGGTTTGCCTTCGTGCCACAGTATTTCCATATCATAATGTTGCTCGATAAACGACAATAGTTCATCCCAAGCGGGCTTTGACCCTTCCAAAATAGCAAGAAAGCCTTCATAACCAATTATATTTTGCACTTGTTATCCTCCTTATTACAGCCTTTTTAGCTCATCATCAATGTTTTTTGACGATACATTTTTAAGGTGAGAATATTCGTTTGAAACTGCGTCGCTGTTGCTTGTTCTTTTTGAAAGAAGCGTTTGAACAACAACATAGGCTTTATGCAAGATTATTATGCCCCAAGTAAGATAAACACCGAGATAAAACTCGAAAGGGAAGTTAAGTCCGACAGCCGTACTTACGCCGCCTCTATGACTAAAACCGTCTGTTACAACTAATACAAAAAATGCAGTAACAATCCACGCTAATATATGCACAATCAAATTACGTCGCTTGCGAACATTGCGTTTTGCCAAATACATCAGCAGTTTGTTTTCGGCATCATCAGCCGTCGGTGCATCTTCTCTAAGGTCTATAATTTTTCCGTTATCCGCAGGATAAATTTCCATTTGCTTTTCCTCCTTAATTAAACGAATGGCAAGATTACCGTCATCATACCACACAGCCCTATTTTTAAGCACAAGTTGTTTTGCTCTGCGGGAAAATGTGTCGCCAATGCGTTCGTCATTTGCGTCATAAACAGTGATTTTGTCCACTGTATTCACCTCTTTGATATTCTTTAAAGCCACGCCGTCAGCTGTTTTTTATTATGGGTGCCATCCCCAACGTGCCTTGATGATATATACGCAGATTTTTGTAAAAAGTCTGTGATTGACAATTAGTGCAAACTTTGATATATTAACTTGGGGTGATATACTTTGGGCAATAAAAGACGTTCCATACTTTTGCAAATATTGTTTGTTATATTTTTGGTAGGACTTATGTTTTTTGCCAATACTATGATTTTTGTTGTTACATATATCGTACTATTTGTTTTTGTGACGGCACGTGTGGTGCTTACCCCCGGCGATTATTCGACAAAAGCGTGGTTGATTATATCATATGTTGCCGTGGTAGTTTTGCAAATTGTGATGATAGCGAACTTTACATTGGGTGAAATGGCTATTGATGGCGCAGGTTACTTTTTTAGGAGACTTTTGGCTGTCGGTACTCTTTTATTGCCTGTTTTGGTTAGCCGATATGTTGTTGCCGGCAAATACGGGCATTTTCATTTACCATCTGTGGAAGACGCTACGACTATAGGAATATCAACAATTTTTGCCACTACAGATTTGTTTAAACGTGCGGCAGATAAAGCCAGCGAAACTAAAGAAAAGCTATGTATTAAGAATCTTAAAGAAGGTGCGGTAGAGTTAATGCGACACGATTCCTTCAATTACATAAATAATGGTTCGCTAACAGAAGAATATTTTACAAAAGCCGCCGAAGCTATGGATGACCCCAATATTTATTTGATAATTTCAAAGACGGGCAGTCCTGTTTCGGAGATTATTTCGATTTTTACACAAAAAAATTATAATCACGCATCGCTTTCTTTTGACCGTGATTTGCAGACTATTATCAGCTATAATGGTGGCGAAAGAGTTTATCCGCCAGGGCTTAATGCTGAAATGTTAGAGCATTTGCATAAAACGACGGATGCTCGTATTTTGGTATATTCGCTACATTGTCCAACCGACAAAAAGCGGATTATGCTTGACAAAGTGCGTGAAATTAACAAAGAAGGTTCGGCGTATAATATGATGGGCTTGATGATAAACCGCTCGCATAAGCCCAATATAATGTATTGCTCTCAATTTGTATATAAAATGTTGCAATATGCAGAAATAGCCCATTTCGACAGACCAAGCGGTAAGGTAAACCCAACCGACCTTATCGAGCAGGACTATTATAAAAAGCTAACTTTTATTAAAGAAATAACCTTTTAGTTTAAAGGTATTCTATCTTTGTTAGGCTTGCGCTTGGCGTTTTCTACGCCCCTTATGGATGACAGAACATTGTTTTGTGAAAATGAAATAAAATTATTACCCGTTACCACAATATGGTCTAAAATAATAATATTAAATGGTTCAAATATTTGTGCTATGTGGGTTGTGGTTGTAATATCGGCATCTGAAATAATAGTATCGCCGCTTGGATGATTATGTAATAAAACAATATATGCAGGCTTGTTTGTCAAGGCAAAATCGACCAAACGTCTTGGATGAATCTCGACGGCATCAATTGTGCCTTTGTCTAAGATGTCGGCGGCAATCAAACCTAATTTATTATCTAGGCACATTGCCGCAAAACATTCGTCAGTTTCGCCCATTAAAAGAACTTTGCAATACTCGCCTAATGTATTTGTATCGTAAAATAAATGCGTTTGTCGCCAAATTTTGAACGCTGGTATTCGTAAGCGATGTCTGAAAATGAGGACAAAAATAAAGCAGTACGTTCTGTTACGTTGGTGCGACGCATAATTTCTTTATAATGCGCATCAAAAATAGCGTGCAAATTTTTGTCGAAAGCCTCTAAAATATCATTAGCCGTCCTTTTTGTATCTTTTCGTGGAATACAATGAAAAAGAATATATTCTAAAATTTCGTAATTGGCTAACGAGCGAACGCCGTTTTTCTTAATGCGTTCGTATACCCTTTGTCTATGCTCTTTATTATAATTAGGTTCTGTTGTCTTTAATTTTTTATCATTCATTATTATCAATCCTTATGAAGCAAAAAATGCCAAAATTGGTCCAAAACCAACAACGGCTGCCAAAACTACAACGACAATAGCCGTTATAATACGTATCATACGTTTTTTCTTTCTTTCGCTCATCATTTGCCTAACACCTCTCCTCCTCTAGCTTTTTTTGATTCACGATACAGCAACAAATCGTCAATTATATTACGTGTAACGGTGGCGATGGGTATAGCGATTATCATACCAATAATGCCATAATAAGCACCGCCTATAGAGATACCAATTATTACTAAAAGTGGGCTAATTTTAAGCGACCCACCCAAAAGGCGTGGAAAGATGAAATTTGCATCCACTTGTTGTATAACAATCATCACAATGCCGGCTATAACGCCCATTGTTGTACCATCTGCTACCAAGATAATTATGAAGGCGGCGATAGTGCCGATGATGGAGCCAAAATAGGGTATAAGGTTGGCAAAACCAAGCATAGGGCCAAGCGCAAGAGAATAGCTAACACCCATAATAGACAGCACTATGGTCATTATAGTACCCAAAATAATGGCATCTAACACTTGGCAGAAAATATAGCGTTTGAAATATTGGTTAATTTCACGCCCATATTTTACAATTGTTGCATAAACTTTTATGCTGGTGATAGAGCGAAGCGTGCGGCGGAAAAATTTGCCGACCTTGTCGCCTTCAAGCATAAAATATACCGAGCTGACAATGGCAAGTGCGGCACGGAAAATAAACGAACCTGTGGCGACGATGGCATCCATAGCAATGCCCAAATTATCAGTGGTAAAAATGCTCATAATTGTTTCAAAATTAATACTGCTTACAAGCTCGTCAAAGTCTAAGTTTAAAAAGGCAAATGTTGGATTAGTTTCAAGCTCGAGTATAAAGTTATGAATATCATCAAACAGTGTTGTTTGCATAAATTCTACGAAAGCGGCGATGTTTGCATAAACAGGGGGAAAAACAAGATATAGCAATAGCCAAAACAGTGCAATTATCACTAAATATGTTACAAGAACAGAAAGCCCACGTTTGCGACGTGCAACCCATCCTTTCCCAAATTTTTCTAAAAGTTTTTCAAAACGCTCGCGGGGGATGTTAAGTACATAAGCTATCACAAAACCTGCCACAAATGGTGTAATTACGCCAAAAAAACGCAAAAACCAGCCCCAAATAATCTCGATTTGTGATATGGCGTGAAATAAAACAATGGCGGCGGCTATTAAAAGCAAAAATGCAATCCAAGTTTTAAACTGGTGCGGGTCCATTATACGACGCATAAACAACCTTCTTTCGTTCGCTTTAAAGTATTATAACACAACAGCCTGCCCCTTGTCAAAGAAATAGATGACTTTTTTACAAACTTTTTTATTAAAAATTTTTTCAGCAGCAATTTGGTATAATTCCATTTGAGTGCGGTATTTTTCGGCTGAATTTCGTATATCGCCGTGGACTTTTTCGGTTTTATAGTCTAATATAAAAAGCCCTTCAGATGTGGCGAAAATACAGTCAATTACACCGTGGACGACCATATCGTCTATTGCGCCTGCAAATGACGAATTTATAAGCGAAGGCGGCATTGAAATGGCGAAGGGAATTTCACGCTGCACAATATCGGCAATTTTAATTTGTTCTGCAATTGTAGATTTTAAAAAATCTACAATTGCCTCTATTGGCACAATTTTTGCTTCGTCTGTTGTAAGCAATTTTCGCTCTATCAAATTGTCAATTAAAGCAGAAATTGCGGCGGTTTCGGGTTTGTGAAAATCTATATGCTCCAAAACAGTATGCACAATAATGCCTTTGTTTGTTGATGAAATAGGGCTTTGAACATCCTGTACAAAAGCAGGAGATGCAAAATCTCTGTGCTCTTTTTTTTCAAAACCGAGAGAATCACGCAGAAATTCGTTGAAATACAATCGCTTTATCTCGGAAACCGACATTTTTGCGGGTATAAATTGGGATGATGCATAGGGATAGTTATACGATAACTGTCGTAAAATTTCAGGGCTTTCGCTAGTTTGGTTGGTAATATCAAATACACTTGAATGTTTCTTTTGTCTTTTTTCAGCATTAGCACGGATTTTATCAATATTTGTTAAAATAACATTCCAAATATCTTGTGGGGCGTTTTTGCCCATAGTCATCAAAATCCAATCCAAATAACTACGACCTGCGGCAACATCATAAGCCGAAGGCATACCATCCGATTCGGCGTATTTATCAGGGTTTTTGCTACTTCCAATAATGTATAGTTTTTCTTTTGCACGAGTTAATGCCACATACAGTATTCTTAATTCTTCGGCAATTTGCCCTGCTGTAATTTTACTGGAAATAACAGCACGGCTAAAGGTTTGGCTGGATATATTTCTTTCAAAATCAAGACTTTTCAAGCCTATGCCTAAATCATAATCCATAACCAAATTACGTTTTGTATCCATCAAATTAAATTGTTTGCCGGCTTGACACAGAAAAACCACAGGAAACTCAAGCCCCTTAGATTTATGTATGGTCATTATACGCACCAAATCTTCGTTTTCATTGCTTACGTTGGCTTTTTCGAGATTAAATTTAGTGCGCTGTAATTTTTCAATATACCTAACGAAGTTAAAAAGCCCACTATAGCTGGCTTGCTCAAAATGTGTTGCTTTTTCAAAAAGCAACATCAAGTTTGCGCGGCGCAGTTTGCCGCCTGGCAATAGCCCGACAAAATTAAGATAATCTGTTTCTTCGTAAATACGAAAAATTAATTGACTTATGGGAACAAAACCTGCAATTTTACGCCATTTGTTCAATGTATTAAGGAAGCTCTGCACACGCATAGATAAAGGTGAGGTTTCATTTGCAAAATGTGCAAGAGCCGTGTAAAAATCGCTATTGGCACGAAATTTATTTATTGCGACTAATTCATCAGCGGTAAATTGAAAAATTTCTGAATGTAAAACGGTTATTAGTGGAATATCTTGCCTTGGATTGTCAATAATTTGTAAAATTGATAAGATGACCATAACCTCGGTGGCAAGAAAATAATCGTCGGCAGTTTCGCTAAATGCAGGAATATCAAGATTTCTAAGCTCGTCAACAAAAGCCTGTATTGCGGTTTTGGAGCGTAGCAAAATCACAATATCAGAACATCTAATAGGACGCACATTGCCCCCATCTTTAACCATAAAACCACAGTTAAACAGCTCTGCAATGTGATTTGCCGTAATTTTTGCTTCCGCCTCTGCTTGCGATAATTCCATCAATAAATCGTCGGTATCATCAGCTTCTATCTCTAAAACTCCATCGGTATTACGCCTGTCCAAAATGTGCAAAACTGTCTTAAAATCAAGATTTTCGACACAAGGATATTTTGCCGCAAAATTTAAAGCGTTGCCGTTGTAATAATCAACACCACCAACCTTTTTTGACATAAGTTTTTCAAATAAAAAATTAACCGTATCAATAATGTTTTGACGGCTGCGGTAGTTATCCATCAGCGAAATTGGCACACCTAGTGTATTATTTTTAACAAAATTTTCGTGCTTTTCGGTAAAAATACTGGGACGAGCCATACGAAATTGGTAAATGCATTGCTTAACGTCACCCACCATAAAACGGTTAATTTTGCCAGATTTTACCACTGCGTTAAGAATGGCTTCTTGTATCAAACTAGAATCTTGATATTCATCAATAAAAACCTCGTCAAACATTGCGCCGATTTCTTCGGCTTCTTTCGACAAAACGGCATTGCCTACATCATCGAAGGTATCTACAAGAATTTGCAGGGCAAAATGTTCAAAATCATTAAAATCAGCACGACCACGCTCCTTTTTTTCTTGACGGAAACGGCGGGCAAATTCTGATACTATTTGTGTTAATTCGAGCATTATTTCGTATAAATTTTTTAAATCATTTTCTATACCTTGAGAACCTTTAACAATCATATTCTTAATGCCCGCAATATTTTTTTTATAAATATTGCGGGCGGAAGTTATGTTTTCACGTACAGCTTTTATTTCGTCTGGGTCTATATCATCAAAAGATTTTTGCCGACCACCGGGAAATCTATCAAAAGAAAAATTCAAACTATTACAAAAACTCTCAAAATCAGTGGAAAGTGCAATCTGGACTTTATTAATATACTCTATTTCCTGCGAAATAATATCGTGATATTTTGTATTAATATATGGATATTCAGCCAATTCCAGCGCTTTGTTCGCTGCATCAATAATTGCGTCAATTTTTTGTTGCATATCATAAATAAAATATTGATACCATTTGCTATGCTCCAGTCCGTCATTAATCAAATATTCGGCGGCACACGATGTCAACCAACCTTCGGGATTTGATGCAGAAAGGGCATATTCGTGCAAATCCAACACAGCTTGCCGAAAATTGCTGTCGCCTACACGTTGGTCAAACATCTGTGCAAGGCGTATAAAATTGATATTTCCGCCGCCTTCATAATGTTTTTGATAATTTTCTTCAAACAAATCATCCAAAATTTCGGATTTTAACAGACTTATTTCTGCCGTGTCTGCAACCTTAAAATTAGATTCCATATCAATCTTATGGAAAAATTTGCGGGCGACCATTAGGCAAAATGAATGTATAGTCGTAATATTTGATTTATTGATAAGGGCAAGTTGTTTTTTAAGATTTTCGTCGTTAGGATTTTCTTTAATTCGGCGATTTAGAGCGGTTGCTACACCGTCTTTCATATGCTGCGCCGCTGCGTCTGTAAAGGTTACAACCAGTAATCTATCTATATTTATCGGTGTTTCGTCATTGCGAGGGGCAATTAAATTAAGCACACGCTCGACCAAAACCGTAGTTTTACCAGAGCCTGCACCAGCAGAAACTAAAATATCAGTATTTCTTGTTTCGATTGCTTTTCTTTGAATATTGCTAAATTCTACCTTTTTCATAAGCAACCTCCAAAAAGGCAATAATTTCAGCATTATCGGCATTTACTACACCTTGAGCCAAACCATCACGACAAGAGCCTTTGCCGTCAAATTTTATATTCATTTCTGCAATAAAATTTGATAAGATGCAATTATCATCACTAGATGCAACATATCTATATACACCATCTTGCTCAACAAAAACAATACCTATTTTTGCAACATTTGCGGCCAATTGTGCCAATCTGCGCATATCTTTATTGTCCAAATCAGTTTCAAAAAAGTGGGCAATATATGTGTCTTTTTCAACCAATTGCGCTTTTAGCACAAAAAGTTCATTTTGTAGATTGGCGGTATGCTTTTTTAATGAAGAAATGGTCGATATTTTACCTTCAAGTGTAGGCACGACATTATCAATATCGGCGGAAAACATAGTGCTAATCTTGCGTAAAATCTCGTTTTTGCGTGAATAATCCCAAAATGCGTCGGCCCCACAAAACACGTAAAGCCTAATGCCGCCTTTATATTTTTCGTGAGAAACAATTTTAATTAGCCCGACTTCTGATGTGTTTTTTACGTGCAAAGCGGCGCAAGCGCAAATATCGCAGTCATCAATTTTAACTATACGAACGTTATCATCATCAGCAAAATCACGTTTTGCCCGGGGCTTCAACATTTCAACTTCTTTGCCAGAAATATTGCTAATATCCACCATCTTGTTTTGCGCAACAATATCGTTTGCAATATCTTCTAAACGTCGCAAATCTTCAATGTTCAAATGCTTGTCCAAATCCATAGTAAAGCCTTTTTCGGACATATGGAAACCAACATTTGTTGCGCAAAAAAGGCTATTGGCGATACCCGAAAGAATATGTTCGCCTGTATGGTTTTGCATAAAAGCCAAGCGTCGGCGCATATCAATACGTCCTTTGGTTGTATCACCAACGGCAAATTTATTGACATTATGTTTAATGACGTGATATATCAAGCCATCTTTTACATAAACATCAATCACACCAACATCATCTAAAGTCCCATAATCAGCAGGCTGACCACCGCCACCGATATAAAAGCAGCTTTCGTCAAGCGCAATATGCATTGTACTATCAATATTTCTAATATCAACAATTTTTGCCTCAAAATCCGCCTTATATTGGTTTTCATAATAAATCTTATTAGTAATCATAATAAATCAGCCCCTTGCGCTAATTTTAACTAAATAAAAAGGGATTGTCAAGTTGCAAAATTTGTGGTATAATCTTGCAGTGAGGTGTGAATATATTATGAGAATTGGCATTGGATACGATTCCCATCGTTTTTGTAAGGAACGTGAATTGATATTGGGTGGCGTGGTTGTGCCGCATAATATGGGGCTTGACGGACATTCGGATGCGGATGTGCTTTGCCACGCAATTATTGACGCACTTTTGGGTGCGGCAAAATTAGGCGATATTGGTCGCCTTTTTCCTGATAATGACCCACAGTACAAAGGCATTGCAAGCACCATATTGTTACGTGACACATACATTGCGATTAAAAATGAAGGATACAAAATTGTAAATATCGACACGGTTGTAATTGCCGAAAAACCACGTTTACAGCCATTTATACCACACATTGAACAAAGCATAGCAATTTGTCTTGGCATTGACGAAAATTTGATAAGCGTGAAAGCTAAAACTAATGAAAAAATGGGATTTGCTGGGCGTGGAGAAGGTATTTTGGTTCAAGCTGTATGTTTGATTGAAAAGGTGAATATATGAAAATTTTTAATACATTAAGCAGACAGAAAGAAGGCTTTGTGCCTGTAAATGCAGATAAAATCGGCATTTATGTTTGCGGTCCAACTGTATATAATTTCATCCACGTGGGCAATGCACGTCCATACGTTGTTTTTGATACTTTGCGGCGTTTTTTGCGTTACAAAGGCTATGATGTGAAGTATGTTCAAAACTTCACAGATATTGACGATAAAATCATAAACAAAGCAAATGCCGAAGATACAGACTTTTTAAATATTGCCAACCGATATATTGATGAATTTTTTACAGATATTGACGGGCTTAATGTTTTGCGTGCAGATGTTTATCCTCGTGTTACTGAAGAAATTGAAGGTATTGTTAATTTAATTTCACTTTTAATTGACAAAGGTTCTGCATATGACAAAAATGGTACAGTTTATTTTAATGCTCATAGTGTAAATAATTACGGAAAGTTGTCAAAAAAGAATATTAATGAGCTGGAATCTGGTGCAAGGGTCGAGGTAAATACCGAAAAAAACAACCCATCTGACTTTGTGCTGTGGAAACCAGCGAAACCCAACGAGCCATATTGGGGCAGCCCTTGGAGCAATGGTCGTCCTGGTTGGCATATAGAATGTTCTGTTATGGCTCGCAAATATATTGGCGATATTGTTGATATTCACGCAGGCGGCGAAGATTTGATGTTTCCTCATCACGAAAATGAAATTGCACAATCAGAAGCCGAAAAGGACGGCAATTTTGCTAATTATTGGATGCATAATGGGATGTTGCTTGTGGATAATCAAAAAATGTCAAAATCTGCTGATAACTTCTTTTTGGTGCGTGATGTTGCTAAAAAATTTGGCTATGATGTTTTGCGCTTTTTCTTGCTTTCAGTACATTATAGAAGCCCGCTAAATTATAGCGCAGAGCTGTTAGAAGCCGCCGCAAATGGGCTTGAAAGAATTAGAAACTGCCGCAGACAGATAGAGCAGGCGACTGAAAACCACCCATACGAAGATGAATTTAGAGCAAGTTTTATTGACGCATTAAACGATGATTTAAATACCGCAAATGCAATTAGTTCGATTTTTGAGCTAGTAAAATTTGTTAATGTGGCTTTGCGAAACGGTGAAAGTCCAAATAAAGCGTGGCTTGATGATTTAGATTTTATGCTGGATTTGCTTGGGGTTTCGGACTATGTTCGTAATGGTAGCAATGACGATATTGCTGTAGAAGTTGAGGAGCTTATTGTGAAACGCAATGAAGCAAAATCTGCGAAGAATTGGGATTTGGCTGATGAAATTCGTGGTAAGCTAACCACAATGGGCATAGTGATGAAAGATACAAGAGAAGGAACAAAATGGCATTATGATAGAAATTAACGATTGTTGTGAAAAAATAAAAAATGTGGCGCAGTTATCGCCCTTAAATTTAGCCTTTGTTGGCGATGCAGTGTATTCTCTTTTGGTTCGTACAAGGCTTGTTGCGGCTTGCAATCAGTCCTCGCACGAACATAATAAACAGGCAAATGCAGTTGTTTGCGCTGTTTCTCAGTCAAAAAACTACTATAAATTACTGCCAATATTAAGCGACAACGAATTATCGATTATAAAACGTGGCAGAAATGCCAACCCCTCGCAAAAGGCAAAAAATGCATCTTTTGCAGAATATCGCAATGCAACGGGTCTTGAAGCCTTGTTTGGATATTTGTATCTAAATGGCGAAAAATCCCGTTTAATAGAGCTTTTTAATATTTGTTGGAGTGTGGAAGATGAAAAATAAGAAGCCGATAAAAAGGCAAGAACAAAGACCGCCAAGGGCTGAAAAGACACAGGAAAGACCTTTAAAACCCGTTGTTTCGCAGGAAGAAGCCGATAATTTGTTTGAAGGGCGCAATGCTGTGCTTGAGCTGATAAAGGCAGAAAAAACAATACATAGACTTTTCGTGCGAAATGGTGAACCAGACGGCAGTTTAAAAATGATTTTGGCAAAGGCGAAAGAGCGGGGGATTATCATCCAAACGCTTGCAAAGGAAAAATTGGACGAAATGTCAGAAACCGGCAAACACCAAGGTATAATTGCTCTTTGTCCGCCATACGAATACGTCGATTTGGGCGATATTTTGCGAAATTGCGCCCGTAGTGGCGAAGAACCATTTTTGATTGTGCTTGATAAAATCTTCGACCCGCATAATTTTGGTGCAATAATTCGTACAGCGACGGCTTGTGGCGTACACGGTATTATCATACCAAAACGCCGCTCTGTTGGCATTACGGCGGCTGTTGTGCGTGCTTCGGCAGGTGCGGCGGCTATTATGCCAATTGTACGTGTAGCTAATATTGCCCAAACTCTTGATATATTAAAAAAAGCGGGTATTTGGACTGTTGGTGCAGAAGCCGACGGGCAGTTAATTTATAATGCGCCGCTAACAGGCGCACTTGCGCTAGTTGTTGGCAATGAAGACGAGGGAATTTCCCGTCTTGTTAAAGAAAAATGCGATTTTTTGGTAAGTATCCCAATGTCAGAAGCTATGTCGTCGCTTAATGCGTCGGTTGCGGCGGGCGTTGCTATGTACGAGATTGTAAGGCGGAAGCATAATGTATCAAAATGAATTTAATGACGAATATTTGGCAAGACAAGTTGCTCTTGGTGATAGAGAAGCCGAAGATGCCTTGTTGCGGCGTTTTTTAGGACGTGTAAAAATTATTGCACGTCCATATTTTATTATGGGTGGCGATAGGGAAGATTTGATACAAGAAGGTATGGTTGGACTTTACAAAGCTATTCGTGAGTATCGTGCTGATTTTACAGCTTCTTTTGCTACTTTTGCAACAGTATGCATTAAAAATCAAATACTCGATGCAATAAAAAGTGCTTCGCGTAAAAAACATTCACCCCTTAACGGCTATGTTTCGATGGATGTATCAAACCCCGAAATTGAAGGCATCACCGACATAGGGCAAGAGCCAGACCAAATTTTAATAGACCGCGAAACAAAGGTTCGTCTTGAAAAAATAATGCAAGCCCGCCTTAGCAAGTTGGAAAACACCGTATTAACACATTTTTTAGAAGGCGATAGTTATGCGCAAATAGCCGATAAAATGGACATTACAACCAAAAGCGTAGACAATGCGCTGTTGCGCATACGCAAAAAAGTATTACAATTTGATGACAAGGGTTGACAGATGGCTACGGTTGTGTATAATGGTATTTATGCCATTAGGCAAATTTATGAAAAGGAGTGATTAGATGGCTTACAAAAATGAAAACAGAGGTGCAGGGAAGTAAATTAAATATGGCGTAGGGCGGTTCTTTTTGTGTCCGTTTGTTACGCCAAAAATTAGCGAATATCGTAGGGCGTTTGTGGTGCGATTTGGTCGCATCTTTTTTAATGCCCTTTTTTAGTGCGAAAAAGGAGATGGAAATTTTCATTAAACAATACGGATATAATGGCGAAGAAACAACAACAAATGGCTTGATTATAGGGCGTGTAACACAGGTACATCGCAGTCAATATATTGTGATTTGCGAGTACAGCGAGTGCCGTGCCGTGACGAAAGGTTCGTTTTTTCGCAATGCACAAATCCCTAGCGATTTTCCTTGTGTTGGTGATTTCGTTTTATTGAAACATAATCCAAGCGGCGTATCGCAAATTGCAGAGGTTTTGCCGCGTCATTCAAAATTTAACAGAGCAAATTTTTTAGGCAAAGGTGCAGGATATGTTAAAAATATTTCGGAACAAATGGTTGCTGCAAATTTTGACTACGTTTTTATGGTAACAAGCCTTAATCAAGATTTTAATGTGGAGCGTATTTTAAGGTATCTTACGCAAGCTCGCCAAAGTGGCGCAAAACCCGTTATAATCTTGACAAAAGCGGATTTAAACCCCGATTATATGGATATGGTTGACAAAATGACGCAAAGTGCGCCAAATGTGCCAATTCACGCAGTTTCTTCACATACGGGGTTTGGTATGGAAGGATTAGATGAATATTTACAACCCGCTAAAACCATCGTTTTTCTAGGTATGTCAGGCGTTGGTAAGTCGTCTTTGCTTAATGTGTTGATGGATGAAGATGTGATGGATGTTAGCAGTATACGTGAAAACGACAGCAAAGGACGACACACAACAACGCATCGTCAGCTTTTTATGTTGCCGTCGGGTGCTATGGTAATAGACACGCCGGGAATGCGTGAATTAGGGCTATACGGAGCGGATGATGGGCTAGAAGCAGAATTTGAAGATATACAAGACTTGTTTAACCAATGCCGTTTTAGAAGTTGCAAACATCAAACAGAACCCGATTGCGCCGTGCTTGCCGCAATAGAAAACGGCACATTATCCGAAAAGAGATGGAAACGTTATATTGCCCAAAATAAGGAACTAAAGTTTGTAGAGGACAAAGCGGCGTATATGGCGGCACAGAAAGAAGACGGCAAAGCCCAAGGTAAATTCAGAAAAGAATTAAAGAAAAGCGGAGGAAAGAATAAGCGATGATAATAGAAAAGATGATGAAAGAATGGGAAGAAATTCTTTTTAATGAATTTGACCTAAAACCCGCTGTGGATGAGATGGGAACGAAAGCATTGCTTGATTTTCTTTTGGATAATGTTGGCAATTTGAACTCGCTTGTAAGAGAAAATGTAGCAATGGCTTTGTGGACATTGTTAGGTATAAATGAAAGATTTTTAAGCGATGAAGAGTATGTCTATGCATTGGATGTTGCTTTGTCTGATGCGCATTTGTTCAAAGGCGTGGGCGGTGAAGAAAATGACGATGCTTTTATGCGTGCATTTGCTTCTTTGCTTGTTAGAGGAATAATGATGGCAGATAACATTTATGAAATTTTAACACAAGAGCAATATGAACACACTTTAAACAAAGCCATACAATATCTGAAACTAGAAAACGACAGACGTAGTTTTATTCACGACAAAGGGACTGTTCACGCTCCTTGCCACGGTATGTTAATGGTTACGGCTATCATACACCACAAAGCATTTTCTGCTGTAAAAGGTAAATACGTAGAACGTATATTAGATGTTGTTAAAAAGTTTGTGGTATGCGAAGAACGTTTTGCGGCGGTAGATTGGGCGGATAATATTATTGCAAAAGTAATCCCGGGGCTTTTGATAAAAGGCGTTAATGACGAGGTTATCAAGGATTGGATAGAGAAATTATTGCCCGATGTAAATGCAAAAACATATACAAACGAACATCATTATTATGTGAAGCTGGGCACAAATATTGAGCATTTTTTGATGTGTGTGTATTTTGCGCTAAAAGCCGAAAAATGTAGCGAAACATTAGGTGAATGGATTGTTGAATATCTACCAAAATTAAAAAGAAAAGTATATCCATAACCGCTGGCGGGAAATATAGCTCGCTAGCGGCAAAAAGAGGAAGTGACAAAATGAAGCTAGAAACAAGAAAATACAAAACAATAGATGTATTGAAAATGCCGCTTAAAGCGGCACCGGTTGCAGTAACGCTTTTGATGCTATGGGGCATAATGCAGGCGATAATACCAACGGCGCTTTTGGCTGTTGCCACGGCGTGGTTTGTCGATACTGCCATAGCGATTTTTGCAGACAAAGCGGTTACAAGCGCAATTTATGCGCCGCTTGCACTACTTTTGGTCGTGGTGGCGCTTAACAGTCTTATAACCAACGCAGGACCGCAAATTATCACCCCGCGAATAAAATTTGCCCTAGAGCGCAAATTTATTCCCGCTTTTATTGATGTGCGAGCAAGCCTAAGCTACAAACACATTGAAAGTGCTAAAAGTTGGGAGCTGGTCGAACGTGTGTCAAAAGACCCAATAAAATCCTTTCAAGATGGGCTTTATGCGTATAGAGTTATGATACGTTCTATCCTTAGTGTGATAGCCATCTTGGGTTTGATAATAACACAAATATGGTGGGCAGTACCCGTTATTGCAGTGTTTAGTGTGCCATTGTTTTGGGTAGCCATACGTGCAGGACAAAAAAATTACGAGGCAAAGGTGGACACCCGTAAATACGTACGCAGACACGAATATTACACCGAAGTGCTAACAAACCGTGAAGCTGTGGAAGAACGCACATTATTTGGCTATGGTGAAAAGATTTCGGACGATTTTATCGGTCAATACGAAAAAGCCCGCAAGGTTGAATTTTGGGTGCAGTTAAAACAATATGCAATGGCAAAATCTGCAAGCATATGTATGTCGCTAATAGCCATATTAATTGCGCTAACACTTATAAACCCAGTTATTACTGGTGATTTAACTCCCGGGTTATTTATGGGCATAATTGCAGCAGTTTTTGGTATGGTTAATATGCTTGGTTGGTCTTTGCAGGACGCAACGGAAGATTTGGCACAATCAAAGGAATATATGGGTGACTTAACGGCTTTTGTGGAACTTAGCCGCACAGAAGGTGCAAAGGATTTACCAGATGACGAACCAATAGCTTTTAAAGAGCTGGAATTTCGCAATGTCAGCTTTAAATACCCTACGGCAGAGGAAAATATTTTAAACGGATTATCGCTTAAAATAGAAAGCGGCAAACATTATGCTTTTGTAGGTGCAAATGGCGCAGGCAAAACAACCATAACAAAACTATTAACAGGGTTGTATGACGAGTATGACGGAGAAATACTGATAAACGGCAAGGAATTACGCACATATGACACAAGCGCATTAAAAGCCTTATTTTCTGTAGTTTACCAAGACTTTGCCCGCTATCAAGTCAGTCTTGCAGAAAATATTGCATTGGGTGATACCGCTCGTGATGTGGGTGATGATAGTATCAACAAAATTGCGTCATTAGTAGAGCTGGATGAAACAATAACTGACCTTCCAAACGGCATAAACACACCGCTTGGCAAGGTTATGGAAGGCGGTGTAGATATTTCTGGCGGGCAATGGCAAAAGGTGGCGATTGCGCGTTCGCTAATAAGCCGTGCGCCAATAAAGATTTTAGACGAACCAACAGCGGCTTTAGACCCCATTGCAGAAAGCCGAATTTATCAAGAGTTTGAAGGGCTAATGAAGGGCAAAACCAGCATTTTTATCAGCCACCGCCTAGGTTCGACAAAACTTGCCGACGAAATTTTGGTTATAGAAAACGGCGAAATTGTAGAAAACGGCAGTCACGACAAATTAATGAAACAAGATGGGTTGTATGCCCAAATGTTTGAAGCGCAAAGGAAGTGGTATAATGAGTAAAAACAAAGATAAGCGATATAACATTTTAAGACTTGCGGGACGCTCTGCGTGGTTGTATATAAAAACATCTAAATGGTCAGGTGTATTAGAACAAACCCTAGCCGCTATGCACTCGTTTTCTTGGGCGGCGGCAATAATGGCAACCCAAGTGCTTTTTGATGCTGTAACAGCAGCAAGCGTTGGTGAAATAGAGTTTTGGGCGGTTGTTTCGCCTTTAGCATTATTGGCAGGTATAATTTTTGTGCAACAGATTTTAAACGGTGCAGAAAACTTTGTGTCCGATGCTGTAGAGCAAAAGAATAAAGGTAGATATATGGCGGCATTGCAACGTAAAATGCAACGCATATCTGCAAAAAATTTCGAGGACACTAATTTTTTAGATGATGTAAACAAAGCACGTGAAGGCGCAAACTCGGTAGGATATTTTGCCTTTGTCTGCCTACAAATGTTTACATTTTATGTTGTGTTTTTTGTGTCTGTCGGATGGTATTTATTCTCGCTTTCGCCAATTCTTCCGCTCACTATATTAATAGCTTTTGTGCCAGCTATACTTGGGCAAATAGCGCATATAAAGGTGTTTTCAAAGCTGGAAGAGCAAAACGCACCACTGCGGCGTAAATACGAATATTATCAAAAAGCAATTGTTGACAGAGAATTTTACAAAGAAACCCGTATTTTGGGCGGTTTTCGCTTCTTCCACCGCCTGTTTACAGAAACGCTGACAATTGTAACAAAAAAGACGTGGCAAACCGAACATAAAGCCGCAATAATGCGTATATTGTTAAACTTTGCGTCATTTGTGGGGCTTGGTGTTTCAATTTTTATGTTGTTTAACGCTACAATGTCTGGTGATATTAGCGTCGGTGCGTTTGCGGCAGTTTTAGCAGGACTTAGCACCATTTTTGACATAATGGAAGAAGCGGTAACATACCATCTTAGCCACGCTGCAGAAAGCATAGGCAAGGTTACAAACTACTTTAAAATGCTGGATGCAGAAGAAGCAAACGGCGAAATTATAACACCCGATTTTACAAAAGGCATTATCGCTGAAAACATCCGCTTCACCTACCAAGGTAGGGAAGAAGCGGCAATTGACGGTGTATCACTTTCCATATCAAATGGCGAAACCCTCGCCATTGTAGGCGAGAATGGCGCAGGCAAATCCACACTTGTGCGGCTTTTAATCGGGCTTTACACCCCTGATGAAGGCAGTGTTAAAATCGGAGGGATGGATAGTAAAAAAATTCATCCCAGTGCAATCTACGGCACAATTTCAGGCGTTTTCCAACGCTATCAACGCTATAAGATGACCTTAGAGGATAATGTGGCGATAAGTAATACAAAGGCCTCTGCTAACATTGCTCAAATTCAAGCCGCTCTTGATGAAGCCGAATTTAACGAAGAAGGAGCAGAGCTTGGCACAATGCTATCACCAGAATTTGACGGTATCGACCTTTCAGGTGGGCAATGGCAACGTCTTGCAATTGCTCGTGGTCTATACCGCAAACACGATTTTATAATATTAGACGAACCAACCGCCGCAATCGACCCTATCGAAGAAGAACGTATTTACAACCAATTTAAGCAATTGGCAAAAGACAAATGTGCAATAGTCGTAACCCATCGCCTAGGCTCGGCAAAACTAGCTGACCGTATCGCGGTAATGGATAATGGCAAAATTGATGACATAGGCACCCACGACGAACTTATAATAAGAGGCGGCAAATATGCCGAAATGTGGCAATCGCAAGCCGAATGGTACGAAAACAGAGCATAAAATAACACGGAAGGGAATTAATCCTTTCCGTGTTATTTTATGCAACAACTCCATTAACAATCTTAGCAAGTTTAGACTTCTTACGAGCAGCATTATTCTTATGATAAACACCTTTAGAAGCCGCCTTGTCAATAGTTTTAACAGCCAAAACCAAAGCATC
>Ga0131853_10003738_pt1 | contig 27358 bp, 22 predicted proteins | sample TergutLab28metaG_FD_92764 | JGI IMG/M metagenome (GOLD analysis project Ga0131853, IMG submission 92764) | Labiotermes labralis P1 segment gut microbial communities from Petit-Saut dam, French Guiana - Lab288 P1 (version 2) (version 2) | ecosystem: Host-associated > Arthropoda: Insects >...
GGAAAAAATTCACGCATGCGCACTAAGGTTCAAGGTCGGCTCATGCAAGCGCGCTAGATTATAATCCATCAGGTGTTCGCATAAAAAAATATGGTCGGATACTTTTCTAACAGACCTCGTACAAACACACTTTTTGTAATATGTGTGTACCTTGTGGGCTGCTGTAAGGTTCTGACTTACGAGGTCCCACAAGTAACTGAAGTGTTCAGTTTGTGCAGCTAGAAATGTTTCCATATTTCTTTAATGGCATTCAAAGAAATGTCACAGAAAACTTTTAGTGAAACAATGCAAAGGAAAAGCTTATAACCATTAAAAAAATGAACAATACAGGCACAGAGATAAGTTAATGTAAGAAGAAAATGACAACGTAACTGTCAATATTGGAACAGCAAGGAGTAGAAGGAATCTGAAGGCAGCATATAGTCTAAGGCATCAGAAGTAAAAACAGATGCCGCAGGGAAGAGACAGACAGGTCAACAAATTTAACTGACAAATGGCCTGAGAGCTTCTGTTTTTGGGAAGCTGTTAATCAGAGATGCTTTCAGAGAAGGTATTTCAATAGGTGTAGTGTCTTCATCGTTTTACTCTACGTCTTTCTTCCGCCAGCCATAATGAAGTGCATTTCAACAGAACAACAGTGCTCCACCAGTGAGTGGTAATCACATTTCTGGAGCTACAACACTCATGTTTCACTTACTTACTTACTTACTTACTCCTTGGAGCACAGTCCTTCTTGAGAAGGTGGTGGGTTTTCAGCTAGTCAAGAAATTCTCCACATTTTATGTGGAACCCAAAGGTTCATTACCACATTCACAAGTGCCTGCCACCTGTCCCTATCCTGAGCCAGATCGATCCAGTCCATACACCCACATCCCACTTCTTACAGATCCATCTTAATATTATACTCCCATCTATGCCTGAATCTCCCAAGTGGTCTCTTTCCTTCATGTTTCCCCACCAAAACCCTGTACATGCCTCTCCTCTCCCCCATACGCACTACATGCCCTGCCAATTTCATTCTTCTCGATTTGATCACCCAAACAATATTGGGTGAGGAGTGCAGGTCATTAAGCTCCTCATTATGTAGTTTTCTCCACTCCCCTTTACCTTGTCCATCTTAGGTCAAAATATTCTCCTCAACACCCTATTCTCAAACATCCTCAGCCTACGTTCCTCCCTCAAAGTGAAGGACCAAGTTTCACACCCATACAAAACAACAGGCAAAATTATGGTTCTGTAGATCTTAATCTTTAAATTTTTGGATAGCAAACTGGAAAACAAAAAATTCTGCACAGAATGACAGCAAGCATTCCCTGATTTCAATCTGCTCTTAATGTCTTCCTGAATAGAATTCTGATTGTTAAGGTTGTTCCCAATTATTTGAACTCTTCCACCCTTTCAAAGGAATTATTGACCTTTATACTGTGACTTCGTCCTGCATCCTGATCTAGGGACATGGCCATGTACTTAGTCTTATCAGCATTTACTTCTAGTCCAGTCTCCCTGCTAGCCACTACCAAAGCTTCTGTGTTTTTCTTTATAGTATGTACGCTTCCTCCCAGTATTAACATCGTCATCAGCATAAACAAGAAACTGATTTGTACCATTTAATTCCAAACCTTCCTGGTTTATCTGAACCCTCCTAATGGTGTACCCTAAAGCAAAGTTGAAAAGCAATGGCAAGAGAGCATCTCCTTGTTTCAAACCATTCCTATTAGAAAATATGTCAGACATATTAGTGCCTACCCTAACTCTATTATACATTTCAGTCAGACACATTTTTGTTATCGTTAGCAGTTTCATGGTCAATAATGATATAAATGAACTGTATCAATGAAATGTATCTGGTTCAAATCTTTGGAATGTGGGGCTTATCACCACTATTACATACTCATGGCTCTTCCAGCTACATTAAAATGATGGTCATTGCTCAAGACACGCTGCAAACTGGTGCACAAGGCAGCTACTCTTACATTCAACAACCCACACATTTCCCGAGGGAATAGCAGGCAGTGATCAAATCAAAACAAAAAGAAAGAAAAGGAAAATACTTTCCTCCTATGCCAAGTCTGCTTACAAGGAAATGAAAGTTTGAACACATGAGGATACCAAACTCAATGAGAGTATTATAAAAGACCTCCCTCCTAAATGAATCATAAGCTTTCCCAAGTATCTGATGAATGTAGAATATATGATCAGTAGTTGACCTGTTGCGTCAAAATCCACACTGATGATCACCAATGATTTCCTCTGCGTATGGTGTCAACCTTGACAGCAGGATGTTGGATAAAATTTTGTACGTAGTTGGCAAAAGTGATATGCCTCTATAATTACTACAAACTGTTTTATCACCCTTCTTATAGATAGGTACAATAATTTACTCCTTCTGCTCCTCAGGCAATTCATCCTTATTCCAAATAGAAATAATAAGTTAATGGATCTCACAGTGAATTGTTCTACCCCCTGCCTTAACCTTTATAGTAATGGCTTTTAAAAGCCAGTAGTCCCCTGGTGACAGGAATTTTTTGGGCATTATATCTTGAAATTGCAGGCCTCCACAAAAACAGATATATTTTCTTCTCTATATAACATAAAATAATGAAATAAAAACTGTTTGAAAGAGAATAAAATTCTACATTCATAGATGAAGTGTCAATTATTAGTAATAAATCACTAATGGAACTTTATGATAGATTCAAAAGTTACTTCGCATGACACATTTTATGACACTTCTGTGAATTTTTTATGTACTTACCCCTTGCTTTACAAGGCTGGCATGTGTGATGTTACGTACATAGTAGTATACAACACTAATTTACATGGCAAATGTTTTCTATCCGCGCTGTACAATGATACAGTTTGCCTCACGCCATCACAGTAAATGCTACTCTTTGTGTCTAATGACTCAAGTTCACATGTGTATGCCACTTCTTGAAGCAGCTCACTACGCACAGACCAATGTCACACTTTGTGCAGAAATACAGCATGCTCCGTATTTGCTTGTGCAGCGAACACACGTGACACTGTTGCTGTTTTCCTTTGGAAGGCCAATGCTTTACTTCCAGTCGACTGAGCTGGGACACAGTTGGACTTGGTCTACCCCTTGAAGTGCCACTAGCCGTCACATTTTCTTCTGGCAAATGGATAATCAATTCGAAAACGAGAATTTCACGGAAATTTTTATGCATCGTTTTGCTGCCACATGACTTGTGTATAAGAAATGTGTTTAGAATGGTCATGTCTGTTAGGTGAAAAAGCAGTTTCTTGGTCCACTCCCATGTTCTGCGGGCAATTCCATAGCTGTTGACCATTCTGTTTGACTTGTCCACAAACCCCACGTGTGCATTGTAATCTTCTACAATACGAGATTTGATAGCCTGGCCAGATTCTTGGGTGAAATTTCGTTCAACAGGGGGAGCGTGCATGTTTGTCAGAATGTACAATCCCGCCTGTCTTTCCAGAGAGGGTTCCCCTGACTCATGTCGCTACGTCACCCCTTTTCATTTTTAGAGATTTTGGTCCAATATCTCATTGCATTCCACGCCTGTCATAGCAAACTGTTCCACATGCACTGATTTTTTGTTGGAACAGATCATCAAACAGAGCAGGCGAGGTGAAATAATTGTCCATGAAAATTTTGTTGCCCAGTCCCTCAACTCTTCGAATAACTTGCAACACCATTCCGAGCATTGTTGTTATTTGAACTGTGGCATGTGGCCTTTGTTTGCCTAAATACATGCTCATATCATAAGTGTAGCCCACAGGGTCGCAAAGTTTGTAAATTTTGATGCCAAATCTTTCATGTTCCTTTGGAATATATTGCCAAAAGACTACTCTTCCTTCGTACAACACGATCACTTTGTCCACAGCAAGATGTTCTGTCGGATTGTACAGTTCACAACATTTGTTGTTCATTGTGTCAAAAATCTTTCGCATTTTCCAAAGTCTGTCGTAGTAGGGGTCATCATGGTTTGGAGGGTCATCATTGTTTTCAAAATGAAGGAACTGAGGAACATGGAAGAAGCGATCGCATGCCATTACATTTCAATAAAATGGAGTGCAGTACTGCTCCTCTCTGGACTAATAATGTTTGAGGCTGTGAAACTGGTCATGCCCCATTTGAATTACAAGTCCAAAAAATGTGTACATTTCTTCGATGGTAATATCAAGTGGTTGTGATGAAGTGCTTCCTGTAGTTCTAGATGACATGTATTGATGGAAGTAGCAGTTTGTTTCAGTTAAAATAGTTTGAAAGACCTGCCTAAAAAAGCGAATGAAGATTGAAAATGGAGAAGATTCCACATTTATACCGGAGGCAGCTGATCAGTTAACGCCACTTGGAGGTCCAGAGTAAAATTCAAGAGATTTGACGAATCCCTAGCTCGTGTCCTGAAACGCAATTTTGGTTTCCTCGGCATCATCTTCATCTTTTGAGGATGAGGACTGTACACGAGGCTCCATCACTTCATCTCTGACTTCTAATTCCTCATCAGATTCCTCATCCTTCAGTACCTCCTCTATTTTGTCAGGATCAAGTGATTTTGAATACTTAGTTTGTTTGTGAGGTTCCACTTTAAAAGGTCCCAAATAAATAAAATAAGCAATAGTTACTGATAATACACCACTTGTCTAAAATCTGAATAATGCTTCAATGGGAAAGTAATGCAAATGAAATTCTGTCGGTAAACACTGAGGAACAATATCAATACCAATGAGGAAGGGTTCCTTCCCTTACATATCGCCACTGAATTTATACAATATATACCAGTTCACCATTGGTAATGTAACATCAAACATGACCGTGAAAAGTAACACCTGCGGCTTTGACAATAAATGTTGTAGAAATTGTGGATTGCGGTTTCTAACCAATCTGCCACTATCACGCATATGCCAGTCTGCCACTACAAAACAATATCAAGACATGCCACACTTCTACGAAAGCTGCCAGAAGACGAACTAGAACTCTTCATAATTGAGGTTCAACATTTCAACCTCAAACAATGGTCTACTGTGTTGTGCCTGTCACTCCCTCAGCTGATCCCCAAAGGTCAAGTCTCCACATAAATAATATCAAAACCCAGACTGCCATAAATTACATCATTGCTCGTGACAAATACCAGGCCTTGTTTTGGGACCCACAGTGGGTTTGTTTGGGTTTCCTGCTCAAGTAAATACCATGAGCGCTGAAAAATTTCATGCATGGCATTAGATACATTTAACATCTGGCCACTGGGGAGGTGCAGGCTGCGTTAGATATATATAATATTCGGCCTTTAAAGTTTAATCAATTCTGCTGGGATTTGATCAATACCTGGTGATTTGTGAATTTTTAGCTTTGCAGTAGCCAACTCAACCTCAAAGGCACTCAGCTCAGGTACTAGGTGGTTCTGCTGTGTGTATTTCTGTCTGCCTAACATTAATAACCCCATGCACATTCAATAGCTGAGAGAAACTGTTCCTCCATCTAGCCAAAACACTGTGGGAGTCTGGAATCAAATCACCCTTCTCATCTTTTACTATATCAGTTCTAGGCTAGCACAACCCTTCTTAAAGTCACTGATGCCCCTACACAAGACCCTAATATTTTTGATCTTACTCTTACTTTCAAGTTCCTCAATTTTAGCTTTCAGATAATCCTTTTTGTTCCTGAAATGTCTGCTAACATCATGACTTATATTGTTCAGATTATCTACATTGCTTTGGCTTGGATCCTGTAGCCACTGTATTTTAGCCCTCTTCCTTTGATCCAAAAAACCTAAACATTCTTCATCTAACCATGGTGTATGCTGCTTCAATTCATGCAGACCTACTCTCTCTTTAGTTGAGGTTTTGATATTCTCGTTAATGTTCTCCCAAGCCCTGTGTATGTCCTCACCATAACTTAAGTTCTCCAAAGCTGCAAACCTGTTCGTAATCTCAATCTGATATTGTTTCCTAACCTCCAGCTCATTTAGCTTCCTGAGACATAATCTTTCCCCAGCAAACTTCTGTGCTGCTTGTTTATATCATGCCAAACTTTCTCTAACTTTTGCAACCACCAGACAGTGATCACTATCACAGTCAGCTCCCCTGAAACTTCATGCATCTAGTATACTTGAATGCCATCTCCAATCTATCAATATGTGATCAAGCTGATTGTGAGTCTTCCCATCAGGACAGGTCAAGATATACTTATAAATGTTTCAGTGCAGGAGCATCATGCTCTTAACTAGATTTTTTGATGTGGCAAAGTTTAGTATTCTAACACCATTATCATTATTATCCCGATGTAGACTCTCATTCCCAATCGTTGCTTTGAAAATATTCTCTCTCCAATTTTTGCATTAATATCACCTAATAGAATTTTCATATGGTACTTAGGAAAATGATAAAACACTGCTCTAATTCCTCACAAAAACTGTCTTTTGAATCATCACTTTTCTCCTCACTTCGTGCATGCACATTCGGAACAATGACATTACACCAGTGATCTTTCAGAACTACACAGTCCTGCCATAAGTTCTGTTACCACCATTATGTTGTCCAAAGGTTGAGACAATGAGGTGGGAGGATTGTAAGGATGGCTGTTTTTGGACTACTGTCCCTTCAGGTACTTGTGCCAAGACACTTTGCTCTCGTCTGTCACAGCATCAACATGCAGTGGGGTGTCAGGTAAAACCAAGTGGCTGTGACTGCCCTTCCCAATTGTGGGAAATTCCATTCTCAAAATTTTCAAACTCTTAAAACCATTGAAAATTTCACAAATGTTCATCTATCCAGCAATGAAACATTATAAGGAACTCTGGAGGGTTGAAGACAGGGCTCATTCAGGACGCCTGAAAAGTGTGAGGTTTGAAGCTGCTATCAAAACAGTACAGGAGTGGATTCATCGAAATCTGCTCTGGAAACAGAAGATCATGTCCCAAAAGCTGAATATATTGACCCAATCAAGTCGTGCCTCGTCAGGGACAATCTACACATGAGGGCGCATCTCCGCTCAGAGGGACATCTCCTTACTCCTGCTTTGAAGGAGATCCGAAGGACATGAGCAAATTGTCTCCTCCAGTGGCACGCCGAGAACAGGCACGAAAACATCCTCTTCATGGACGAGAAAATTTTCACCATCGAGGAGCTGTATAACAACTAATACAAGATACATGCTCAAACGTCCCTTGAGGTGTGTTCTGAGGGTGCAGGAGGCCATCACCCTTCCCACATCACGGTTTGGTGGGGGTATCCCATCAGGGGGTGACACCTCCTCATTTTTGCGAGGAAGGTGTGAAAACTGGTGCCCGAGTGTATCAAGAGGATGTGCTACAAGGAGTTGTGAAACCTCTTAACACAGCTGTCTTCAGTGGTTAGAAATGGGTCTTCCAGCAGGACTCAGCTCCTGCCCACAAGGCCAAGACGACTCAGGAGTGGCTGTGAAGGAATGTTCTGGCCTTTATCAGTGCCAAGGATTGGCACTCGGAGAGTCCAGACCTCAACCCCCTTGACTATAAACTGTGGGCTGTTTTGGAGGACATGGCTTGCCAAAAGCGTCAAAACAACCTGGACAGCCTGAAGAGATCCTCTGTGAAAGGAGCGGCAAAGATCCCCCTGGAGATGGTACGTGCCGCGATAGCAGAGTGGCCGGAACGTCTCAAGGCTTTTGTCGGGGCAGAGGGCAGCCATTTTGCATTAAATTATTATAAATAAAAACTTAAAACTATGGCTAATAAATTATTTGGCTCAAAAAGTGGATCTTCTGTTTCATTTTCCTTCTAGCTCACAAAATCCTTGCAACAGAACTTATTGCAAGACTATGTATATATGACACACTATCACTAACAAATTCTACTATCTTAACTGCTGATACTATTCTGTTGTGTACAAAAAAATCCTGTTAGCAACTGACGATTTTCATTTCCTTTTCTATAGAAAAAACTATATCACCTGCTCTTACCGTACCCCTTTGTCCCACCTAACCTCCTGCATACCCACTAAATCTAATTTATATCTGGCTAATTCACTGGCTGCTGCTGTAAGAGGACCTGCCCTATACAGGCTCCTAACATTCCACGTATCAAATCTCATGTCCTTGTTTGTTGCTTGGGTCGTACCAAAGTAACAGTCCAGGTCTATGGCTTACTGTATGAATGTTTCACAACAAGAAACATTTGTATAGTGAGGAGTTGTTAGCACCTCGCCCAACCCCCCAGCTGGCGGACCACCCCTTGTTGGCTGTCCGTGACTGCTTATGCAATATATCTGCAGCTACCCTCCACAATGGAGGCTGTCCCTCCATCTGTAACCTGAGGAAATGCCATGCCGTGGTGACAGGGACTTACTTAACACGGCATGTTTTACACTGCCAACAGTAATTCTGATTTGTTACTTAATGCATTACTCTTCCACTTAAACAGAAACCAAAACTTTTACTTATTCTCGTTTTCAATTAAAGTGCTACTGTAGCTCCCTGTGCATTCAATTCCAGCTTCTACTGATGGTCAGGTTCTGAATGTTTTACTTACATCCTTCCAAAATGCCGAATTCTGAAACAACTACACACCTGGAATGCTTCGAAAGAGGGCAATATCTTCCAGACCCATCTGACTAGGGCCATCCTCTCCAATGCTGACACCACAATGCGAACCAACAAAATTGACATTAGTTTGAGAAATGGCACCCATACGGATCTGAAAGTAAATTACAATAGCAGTTCAAGTTGATATGTATGCTAAAACCTCTAAGTTGCAGGCAGCACTGCCATATATATTGTAAGAGTCAATAAGATTTGAATGAGGCGGTGAAAATTCTGAAGCTGAAAATGTGGTGGGACAGTCTGTGAAATCAGCAATTTAACAATTTTAATAATAATGAATATGACAATAATACACTAGTGACAAGGCACACATTCCACTTCCACCCTAGACTTTGTTAAGGAATGCTTATCTACTTTTCTATGCTACTTCCCACCTTTCATCATGTGATACCTAAAGTTCACAATTAACACACATCAAACAGAAAGCTTCCAAACTCAACACAAAAAATAGTGTTTGTACTGAACAGAAGTAGTAAGATTATACTGAATATAGCAATGTAATCATAGCTTCTAATCTTTTTGCATTTCATCATGCACGTGTTATATAAACTTATATATATATACACACACATACAACACACACACACATATATGCATCTCAAATTTTGTAACCCCTTTGATGACTGATGTTAGGTATACACATCACACAGTGTGATGTTCAAAACATCAATTGAAGGGTATAGAGCAGACAGTAAAGCAATCCCTGTATAGGCCTGAAGGCCCGGGTTTCCATGATAAGGAGTCACCCAGATTTTTAGACAATCAGCACAAGAAGGTGGTAAGGTTGTCAGCCCTATGCACTGGCTGCCTTTACTCCATAGGAAATATCCCTGGTACTCATTTCTATTACAGGCTGAGTTGACCCCAGGGCCGCAATGCAGCCAGAAGAATTAAGTCAATGAAAAATTCCAATGACCCATCAGGAATCAAACCTGCAACCTTCCAAAATGAAGGATATAGCTGATGGCCTATTATGGTCTTTATTATACAGCCCCCCATTTATGTTCTGATCTGCTACACATCACGCAGGGCACTTGCTGCCAGCACCAAAGTGTTAATATAAAAATTAACCTGGTCAAACGCCCGAGTGAAGAAGGTTGCAAATGTTGAAACAAATGCAATGGTTCTGTCTCTGCATGTCGCTCCGATGGCAACTCCAACAAGATTCTGTTCAGCAATAAAGCATTCAAGGTAACGGTCTGGGAAGGCCTGAAATGAAATATTACAAAATCACGAGTACACAAAAAGTTATAAACAACTTAAAACATATACGGTAAAATTTCTTGCAATAATATTTTTAAAAAAAGTAGTTATAAAACCGGTGCAATGAACGACACAAGAAAAGAGTAACCCTCCCCCAACCTCAGAAATCCTCCCTTTGGTCCAAAACAAAACCTATATGCCTTCACATCTGGGACTACTTGGATATTTGATACTAGCCAGTATGAATCAAGGTTCAAGGTGGCAACTTTCCCCTCATTTTGTCAAGACAGAAATGGTGTGAATGGGGGGGGGGGATTTATTTTAACAGCACAACTATGGAAACTGTTCTTTATATATCAGAAGTGCATTTACTGCTTTTATAACTGCTATTTTACAGCCATTTTTTACAACTGACACATACAGATGTAAGATCTTAAATATGAAATGTACATAAAGAAACAAAGCTCAGGATAGGAACAGATGGTAGCCATTTGTGAATGCAGTAAAGAACCTCCAGTTTCCATAATATGTGGGGAATTTCTTGACTACCTGACAACCGGTTAGCTTCTCAAGAAGGACTCTGCTCCATTCAGTAAGTAAGTAATGTAAAGAAACAAAATACTCTTTACTGAAATTAACATTTTAACCCTTTGAAACCAAATGACTTCTAAAGGCGACGTGCAGTGAGCCCTTTATATTCCTGCACAACTTGTAAAGACGTCGCAAACAGTGTGTTGAAGTTTGGAGGAATTTTGTTCACTCCTATCTGATAAAATGCAGTGCTTGGCTATGCTGCAGGACCCTTGAAGGTCAGGCTTTCTTTGTGGACCCTGAATGTACACCCTCCACCTCCTAAACCCTCCATAAACCCTGATTTATAAGTCGACACATAGTAACTGCACATTTTGTCCCAGCTGACTAAAATGGTTTAGACACTGCTAGCTTTGTTTATAGCTTGCACTGGAGTTCACTGTGGGTTGAAATATCAACACTGGCCTATGAAGCGAACACTCTTTGTTGACCAGAAAGGTTGTCAGTGGCATACTGTACCCATATAATTCAGACAAAACTTAATGCTCAAAAATCGGAGATATCCACAAAAATCAATGTTTATAGCTACAGGAGGGTCCAAAGACATGCCTCTTATAGTGCTGGGGTAATCTGTAGGGACTGTGGGGTAGTACAATGCAACACACAGCTGTCAATCTCCTAAAAACATCTTGGGCACCCTCAAATAGCTGGAATTTTATACAGTAGTCACATCGTAGCTTTAGATCTGTTTTGCTGTCAGTGTAGAAGATGTTCATATCTCACTGACATCAGGTTTCTGAAACTGTGCCCGTCATACACAGGAAACTAAATAAGGCAGACCATTGTAGTTGTTGGCAGTGACCAGGAAAAAAATCAAACTTGAGAAGAAAGCCATCAGTGAAATTCTGGTTGCTGACACTGACTTGGAATCAGGTGCTGAGGCTAGCAATTTTGAGGACTGTTTTGAGGAGGAGGAGGAGGAGGACCACCACCACCACCATCACCATCACCACCACCGCCCCCGCCACCTCTGCCACCACCACCACCACCACCACCAGCGGCGGCAGGCAGCAGCAGCAACAACAACAAGCCTCACCAGAAGTCGAACCACAGGCTGCAACAATTGGTGGATTATCAACCTAGGGACCGCCTCAAGGAAGGAAGACAAATATTCATTCTTTTGTCAGTCCAGCAAAAGGTGTGAAAAAAAGTAAGGCTCCACACAACGATAAAGACAGCTCACCACTTTCTGTGCTGATGTTCTTCACAGAAATTTTTCATCTGCTGGTTGAACAGACCAACATACACTAATCCAGCAACACTTGGACAGACAAGCCAGACCTAGCCACCCACTGCCATTATGTTGCCAGACATGATGACTTTTGTTGCCTCAGCTCTGTAGATGGGACACGCATTGAAAGACACTATGTAATTACTGGTCGACACTCAGACAGCCACACAATTTGTTTTATGGTGAGACCATGACATGAGACAGATTTTTACATATACTGCGCTTTCTGCATTTTGCAGACAATTCTCAGAGACCTGACGAAGGCGAAGAATGTGACCAACTATGGAAACTAAGGACTGTCTTTGACAAAATGAACAGGACTTATGCTAAATTCTATAGCCCCTCGGAGCATTTGGCAGTGGACAATGTAATTGTAAAATTCAATGGCAGGATTATCTTCAGGCAGTACATTCCAAAGAAAACATTTCAGCATCAAAACTTACAAATACTTTGATGACATGAGAGTGTACTTGGGTAGAGACTCACACTCTGCCACTGACAACATGACTGCAACACATGAAACTGTTAGACATTTGACTAGAAGAGTTGAAGGCCTAGGACAAAGTATTTATGGACAATTTTTCATCCCCAAGACTTTTTGATGATTTGGACAGACGTAACATAAATTTATGAGGGACAGTACGGCCCAACAGAAAAAAACATACCGTGACTTTGGACCAAAACAAATGAAACTGAAAAGGGGTGACATAAGGGTGAGGACTAGGGGAGGTTTGACCGCATTAGTTTGGAAGGACAGACGAGAAGTTTACATGCTAACATGGACCCACCACCAACAGATGGAAATTTTTGTGACAGCAACAGCCCCATGAAACCTCGTGGAACGGTACAAGTGGCACATAAGTTACGTCGACAATTCTGATCGTATGACTAACAGCTATTCGATGAGATGACGTACCTTCAAGTGGACCATAAAATTGTTTTTCCACCTTCTGGATCTAACAATACTCAACAGTTGGATACTCTTATCTTCATGTGGGGCTAAATATACCCATCGAGATTTTAGGCGCCTTCTGGTGAAGAAATGACTGAGGAAGCTGGAAAGAGCTGACATCACCCCACCCCAGATTGGTTGGAAGGCAAAGTGTGGGCGCAAAAAAATTTTGCAACTCGAAAGTTGCCATAACAAATATTGGCCAGTAAAATCATCAACCAAACTGTGCTACAGTCTGTGTTCTTCACACCCAAATAAAGGGCAAAGAGTAAAGGTGCGCCAGACGTGATGTGGGCCTGTGTGTGGTGCCTTGTTTTGCGGAATATCACACAAACATAAATTTGTAAATCACCCTCTTTATGAATACTGCGTGTTGTGATAAAACAGTGATCCAAGGTACCAGAGACTTTCTTCAGCAACCAGAATTATGTGAGTAATGAACTATTTACCCCATACTTCATATAATGGATGTAATTCACAGGCCTAAATTTATTATAAAAATAGGTGAACATTTTTTCCCAGATTAACCAATTCATATGCAGAGTGCAAACTTTATTTCATTCAATTTGAAGGAAAGTCTATGATGTATGCTTTTTTCCCCTAAGAGTAAGCATTAAAATTTAAAATCCCCAGTAAAAAATCTCAGTGTGCCACATTGTGCATAGGAATTTAATTACGGCATGAAAGGGTTAAAGACGTGAGTTCGCATATGCAGACACACAAATGAGGACAACCCTAGAAAAATGTTTTATATATTTTATATGAAGATGGCCAATGTAAAGTGCTGAAACATGTAGTTGTTCTTTATGTAATAAATTCTATACATATCTCTACCCTCATACAGTTGTGTTAGACAAGTACATACACACCAATCTAGTTTAATTATAAACACAATGGGGATGACGAACCTTAAGATACGAGGGTTGGTTTTGGCAACACCTCGCTAAATTGGATACAAGCACTGCTGGAATGACGCGGCAAAGCAGCAGGAAGGATGGGTCCTTCCCCTACATACATACATAATGGGAGCAGTCCATCACGAAATGGGCATGCGCAGTAGCCAGTTGATAGTCAGCAGGTGCAGGGACTCAGCCTAAGAAGGATGTTTACTAAACCGGAGCAGCGTTCTTGGTTAAAAATTGAAGCAGGCAGGGGCAAAACAGCAAGAGAGTGTTACCGAGGACTGGTAGAGGTTTGCGGTACGGCAGCATTACCGTATAGGACAGTTGCAAGGTGGGTTCAAGCCTTCCACGCTGGACGGCAGAATGCGACAGATCAGCCACGGGCCGGACGACCCAGCGCAACAGAAGCCCAGGTTAGTTCAATGGCAAAATTGTTGGAGACAGACAGATGGTGGACAATTCGGGAGTTGGCCTGTGAGACCGGATTATCCCATACGACGGTCCTGCACATTCTCAAAGAACGCTTGCACATGCGCAAAATCGCATCTCGTTGGATCCCGCACAGTTTGACTGAAATCCAGAAATGGCAGCGATACGTCGGCTTGGATGCATTTGGAAAGTTACAAAAAGAAAGGGGATGCTTTCTTGCATCGTATCATAGCGCTGGATGAGGCGTGGGCACGAGCTTATGAGCCGGAAATGAAACGGCAGTCTAATGAGTGGCGCCATTACGGGTCACCCCGCAAAACCAAACTGCGGCAAAATCCCAGCAATGCTAAGGTTATGATCATTTTCGCCTACTACAGTGCTGGCATCATTCTCACACATGCTGTGCCCCAGCATACGACAGTCACAGGCCAGTATTACGCCGATTTCTTCGAGCACCATCTGCGCCGTGCGTTGCGGAAGAAGAGACCACACTTTCTCGGTGAAAACACACCAATCATTCTGCACGACAACGCTCGGCCGCATGTCACTGGCGTAGTGAACCAGTTACTGGCGAGATGGCAATGGGAGGTGCTGTACCATCCCCCATATTCACCAGACATCAGCCCTTGCGATTTTGATTTGATACCCAAAGTGAAGGAACCGCTACGTGGCAGGCACTTCAAGACTATACCAGACATTATTGACGCTGTAGGCCGCTCGGTCCGGACCATCAACAAAACAGGGGCTGCCAAAGGCATCATGCGACTCCCTCATTGCTGGGAACGTGTTCTACATAACGTTGGGGAGTACATTGAGGGTCTGTGAAAATTTGAACACTGTAGGTGTGCTGTATCAAAAGTTACTGCAGCGTTGCCACAATTAAAATTCCAACCCTCGTATATGTAGGCTAAAAGAAAATTTACTGCACTTTATGACATATTGTATTATTTTTATTATTTTCCAAAATATGTTGCTTATTTAATAATTTTATTTTTAAATGTTCATATAATATGTTTTTCATAAACCACATACAAATATTTAAATACCTACCCCAGTGGGATAAAGGTAAAGTAAGAGTTGGGATAAAGGTAAAGTAACAGTATAGTCCTTATCACCAAATATCTGACAGTGCATTCTGTTTGTAACATGTCATTGAGATGTATTATGTGGAAGCAGAAGTGAAGTTCTACACTTTAACCTCAATAACTGATGGAGGTGCAAATTAGCTTCATGCTCTCACTATTTATCCCTAGGGAACCAACCAAACCACTGCACATAAACCTGGGTGGTTCAAACAGCCTATTCAGACAAACCGCCAAAAAGAAAAATATCTGAACCATCATTATTGCTTTTATTTAACAATTCATATCCCCTGCACACCACAATTTTCACCTGTCACATTACTCATGTATTGAGATTCTAAATAACAACAAGGAACTGTGGATGTAGAACAATACAATTTTGACGCAAGACCAATTATTGTCAGTATTATTACATTAAGGAGAATAAAGGTGACATACAAGCAGACAACAAAGGATAATAAGACCACCTGGAAGAATCAGGTACACAGTTAAGATAATGAAGGTACTAAAACATACCTCACAAAAAAATGATGGAGCCAGAATTCAGGTGGGTCCAGATAGCACATATAGGAAAATTTCAGAATTCTAACCTTCTTCAGCCTGTCCGAGTAGGTTGAGTTTTTCGTGTCACCATCGAGGGCAATGACATGATCATTGTTGGTTGCAATCTTCACAAGCGCCGTACCATAAGCAAATCTTGTGGCCACATTTTCTCCAATACTGTAGTCGGGAGGAGCAGATAACTTCACATTACTAATATCCACAACAGGAGCATCCTCTTTCAAAGGTTTCTGAGGTGCCACTTGCAGAGGACCCATATTCTTTATTAGTGACTTCAGGTGCTTGAACAATCAGCACATTTATACATCAGTCATACCAACACTTCGTATTCTGAAATTTTCACGTTCATGTAACTACCTATTTGTCAGGTGTGAAAATAAGATCACAATATAAACTATTTACCTACAATTTTTATTATAAATTTTCAGCTACAAAATAGGGATGTGTCATACAGAAGACACAGGATATTCTTGTCCATCAAATCCTGGCAGGTGGCATAGTTAAATTAGCCCCTACCAGCGCTATCATAACTACCCAATTCACTCCTGCCAAGTTCTTTAGTGTGTGAATGTATGAATTACCTGAGACATGGTCAACAATGACTGGATATGGAGGGGAGGGCACTTCCAGCATTTTGTACAGGTACACAAAACAGGATGCTTTTAAATGCACCACCCCATATCACAACTGACATGCTAAGCACACCTCAATTTCCCGCCTGTCCCCTAGTCCATACGATAGCAAAATTTAAGGCAATATATCTAGCCTAGAGTTACTAGCTGTCCTGTCTTTGGTTTGAAAAAACAGCTGTTTTATGTTTAGTACTAATACAAAGTCACTCTCAAGGAGAAGTTGTAAGGTCCACATGGAGGTGGTGCTGAGGACTGTTCTTTTTGGACATGACATAGCATCACCAGGTAATCAGTTTCTAGTGTTTCAAAGAAACATAGTGTCTTCACTTTTGAGGGCCTAAGAGATCCCTCTAGAGCCCTGCAGATGAAGACATCATGTTCCTAAATATGTTGCAAACCAGTCACCCAGTGATGTGATGTCACATCCCTGAATAACAGAGTCCATTTTCACAAAGATACGCTCGCCAGTATTATTTCACTCTGATGCTAAATAATTCTACAGATTCAGTTTCATGAAGTAGCTGAAACCAGAGCAGCATAGTTCAATACAAATTTCTGCACTCTGGAAATCACACATTATGCACAAATGCATCACTTTATCTTTGATAACAGACTGCACAGGGTCGGAGATGGGCAACATTGCATTCCCATCCTCTGTTAGGTTTTCAACATTGTAATTTTGTCTGCCAGAAGCTTTGTGCCATCACCCATTAAGTTACTACTATGTTATGGTCACAAGCTAAATGTTATTCCCTTGCTCTTTACATTTTCTAATACCTCCTATCATAGTGTTCGTGAATAGGAACAAGAGGCGGCAGCAGTTACAATCTGCCACAACTTTCCTTTAAATTTTCAAGCAAACTAATTTACAATCAGTACAAGTGAAGTCTGAAATAAGATGGGAAAGGGTTAAAGTCATCTGCACACAACATATACCCAGTAGTTTTTTAAGTGCCTTATTTGACAATACTGCAAACTGCTACAATTAAAAAGCATTCATTGGTGATACATGAATGAGTATGAAGCATTAGCATAGAGATACTGAAAGGGTAAACCCGAAGTACTCTAAACTGTCCCAGCGCTACTTTGTCCATACACAGCCCACTCCCACTGGCTTGGGATTGAACCCAAGCCTCCGCAGTGACAGCAAATGACTAACTGCCTGAGCCATCAGGAATTTGTGATTACTGACACGTTCGTTCAGTTGCACAGCTTTCAAAAGCCAACGGCAAATGTTACTGGTAATTTTCCATCTGTGTCAGAACCTGAGGTATACAGCTGGTGGTAGTGGTGGTGGACTGTTGAACAAAGCAGTATTAATATTTTTCAGAGTTTGTTATATTGAAACAGAGTTCATGATACCAGTAAATGTTGAAGGATGTACTTACCTGAACCACTGCTTCAGATTTATCACCCAGTGGTTTGCCATGCCAGTTTTCCTCATCTTCAATGGAGGGAAAGTTCCTGCCTTTGTATGTTTTTGCAATGATGGCTGTTGGTTTCATCTTTGTAGATGATGCTTCATGAAAGGCCTGCATGAGAAACAACTCAATGTATTTCTACAAACAAATAATTCCAGAACCTTGCATAAATTCACTGGATGCAAGATTCAAGAACCAAAAAGTAGCCCTTTACTTCAAAACTGGGAACCATGTTTTATTTTAAAAAATACTTCTGTTTTTTAGTATTAATTCTAACTTCTTCATGGCAAGACTAATTAGGTAACTGTTTATTTACATGATACTCCAACAAAACACTTGTTAACTTTGGTCATCTGACTATGCTCTACCAACAGATACATTTGAGTACAAAATATCAGCAACGCAAGTACAAAATATCAATGGAAGAATTAGGAGAAACACAAAAGTGAACAGTGGGGAGAAGGACAGTGCACCATTCGCACATGTATTGACTTTCTGCAGTAGCATCTAATATCCTGTAATTCGATTAAAAAAGGTAAAAAGTCAAGGTAAAGGGCAACTGAAGTGTCATTTAGGTATGAATGGACAGACAGTACCTTACACAATTCCTCAACACTGTGTCCATCCACAACAATTGCATTACACCCAAATGCATCTAACCGCTTTCGGTAAACATCCATATTGTGTTGCAGAGATGTAGGTTCAGACTGACCCAAGCGGTTCACATCAAAGATGACACACAAATTATCTAAACCGTAATAGCTAGCAAAGTGCAGTGCTTCCCAAATGGAACCCTCTGCACTCTCTCCATCTCCAATCAGACAGTATACCCTGCAAAAATGAAGAATTTTAACATGTTTAATGCAACTATTTTCACATTTAATCTTATCTGTAATACTGAACAAAAAATAGAAGTATAGCACCATAACAACCATTCTATATCTACACATCTGTATGTATCTTCAATAACCAATTCATTTTATACACTGAAGAGATGACTTACATATTCCTGAGAAGCACTTAATTCATAAGCTGGGGTTTAAAAATAAACATTCTGAAGATTTGGTGGCAACATAATTGTAGTTTAACCCTCATAATACTTACTTACCTACTCGATGGTGCAGAGTCCTTCTTGAGCAGCTAACTGGTTTGCAGCTAGTCAAGAAATTCCCCGCATTTCACGGAGCCCAAAGGTTCATTACCGCATTCACAAGCATCCGCCATCTGTCTCTATCCTGGGCCACTCCAATCCAGTCCATATACCCACATCCCAACTCCTCGAGATCCAACCTAATATTATCCACCCATCTATGCCTAGGGCTCCCCATTGGTCTCCTTCCCTCCAGTTTCCCCATCTATACACCCCCTCTCCTCACCCACATGTGCCACATGCCCAGCCCATCTCATTCTTCTCGATTTTATCACTCACACAACTTCATCATACTAGGGTGGGTATTTAAATTTTAGTGCATAACTTACAAAAAAGTGAGTATTTTTGAACAGAAAAAGATAAAATTATGAAATATATGGCAGTTTGTGGGAAATTACACAGAGTTTATGTAGAATGTCTCAAAAATGCAGCAAATTTGTTTGCTACCTAATAAAATGTATTTCTAAGAATGTTTTTCCTCTGTGCATTCATGTATGGCAATGCAGATTTTTAAAGTTTAAAGGTCAGACTTAAAGCTATAGCAGTACATCATGCCCAAGTGTGTTCCAGTAGTTAATTTGATGGTGGGCAATGAAATATTATTCCTGTGAAACACTTTTTTGAAAGAAAATGTGATCAGCACAAAATAAAAAAAAAAGCTACTGAAACAGACAGCAGCCAATGTCTACCCTTCAAAAACCATGCAGTGCATTTCAACCAAGTAGGAACCCAGATGCAAAGGCCTGTGTATTGGTACTCAAACTAAATACTGAAATTAACAAGCTGACACTCTTGCTTTGTATATGGAGGCCCCACATCTCAACCTTGGCCAGAAGGTACCCTGACAGGTTTGTATTGTGGGTTTATTCACATATTCCAGCAAAAAGGGCATAAATACATTAAAGAACATCAGAAAATATCCTTGCAGGAATCTCAAATACAGGTTTCACTCTAAAAACCTTATAATGTTCAAGGTAAAGGTCATACTGTAACATTCCACTGCAGGCATAAAAGGGGAAGTTGTGGTGTAGCCCTACCCATGCTTTACCTCTGTGCTAGAAGCACAAGAGGGGAGGTAGTGGTGTAGCCTTACCCATGCTTAACCTCTGTGCTAGAAGGGCATTAATGGATGCCTGGGAAAGAGACTTGGGACCCTTTGGACATAAGCCTGGGTGGGTGTGGCATATCTTGCCACCATCAGGGTCCCAACCCTGTACCAAGCAGCTCATAGTGAGTAGCCACACAGACTACACTATTTGGTCACCCTACAAACTTTATGGTAATATTAAATTACAAAGTTTGACCCATAACTTAACTTTCTACAAATATACACATAAACATGGGTATGAAAGCTGGTAAAACTCTTACCTGTAAGAAGCTTTGTCATAGTATTTGCCAACATAAGCCATTCCACAAGCAACAGAGAGCCCCTGTCCCAGAGAGCCAGTTCCAACATCAACAAAGTTAAGTCTTGGTGTTGGATGGCCTTCCAAATCACTGTCCACTTTTCGCAGGTTTTGTAGGTCTGATATTGGAAACAGACCAGCCTCAGCCCATGCTGTGAAACAAACAAACCAAGGTGTGTTACCACACTAATATTTCCATCATTACAACATGCATACATTGTCTCTCCTTTCTAATAAAATGTTTTCCACAAGTGAAGACTTGTAGCAGGTTCTCAATGTGTAATGAAATGAATTTAAGATTTAAACCGAAAAATTCTATAGTAGTACATGCTGGATATACTTGGGCCATTTCAAATTTTAAGTATGAGTTTAATGTAATAACAAAATATGAAATAACAACACTAATCCTTGATGTTTACATATGAACTCTACTCATTGTAATCAATGGCACTGCTCATAAACTTTTCCCATCTACATGGTAAATGATCAATTGCAGCTGTGTAATTGTCCTTGCTTGGACAGTGTAAAGAGGCAGTGACAGCAGCATTGATACCATCTTCTGATTCAAAACTTTTTCCCCACAGAAGTTCTTTCACATGTGCCAACAACCAATAATCACATGGGGCAAGATCTGGAGAGTAGGGACATTGCAACAACACCTCCCTGCCTCAGATTCTGCACATCACAATGGTAATGCATTGCAATGTCCTGGAGCAAAATAACACCATGCTCCAGCAGTTCCAACTGATATCAGCAAACATCTTACCCTGCAACAATGAGCAGTAGTATCAGCCACTGACCATGGTACCAATTGGCACAGAATAATCACGCACAAGTCCATCGCGGCTGAAGAACCTGACATGCATGACTTTCAGAGCACCCTGAATGCACCCACAATTTTCTTCCTTGGCGACGCTTGGGCAAGACTTTCAGCATTCTGTCATTTTAGCTGAGGGTCAAATGAATGCACCCATTACCCATCAACCATTCAAATGTGACTGAAGAATGCAATGCCTTCATTTCTGTAATGCTGCAGATGGGTGGTGGTGAGAAAAACTCAAATAGCTCTTTAGTCATCATTAAGCATGTGCGGAAACCACTTTGCACAAACTTTTCATTTCCCCAAGCTCTTAGTGGAGATACAGTAAACACTTACTGGAAAGATTCCAATTTCTGTAGCAATTGCAGTGCATGAAATATTATGTGTGTATTCAAGGACAGATTTCATTTGTACTATGTGGCATTCACCCATTGCTGATGTTAAAGCTCCTTTGCAAGGGGTCGTCTGTCTCCTCCTGGCCATTCTTAATGGCATTCACATATTGGCTAAAAGTTTCATGTGAAGGAACATGTGTTCCTAAACATTCCTTCAATGAAATGCAAAAATTCAAAGCACTTTTACCCAACAAAACAAGAAATACTGTTAATGTTCTCACATCCATCTATAAGAATCTTCCCTAGTCTATAGATAAACAACTGACATCAAAAAGACAAGGTACTTTTGTGACAGCAGCAATAGTACCACTAGTGCCACACTCATGATTTGAGTTAAGTCATGTGAAGCATTGCACGGTGCCACCACTATACACAAAACTTCTGAAATGACCTATGCAGCTCACTAGAATAGATGAGTGTAGTCAGTGGTTGCTGGCTATGCCAGCAGTAGGGTAGGTTCAGAGTTCAGAGTGAGGTTCCACATGAAAAGAGACATCCTGGCACTCCAGGTGGACTGGGCATTGGGTTGACGTAAGAAACGCCCCCCCCCCAAAAAAAAAGTTTCAGACAACAATACAATCTAAAGTATCTCTAGGATGTAAAAATAGATGATTTTATACTTCAATCAAGCAGCTGACAGCTTGTACTTGGTATCCGTATTATATAATGGGGGAAAAAATGTGGATACTCATCCTGAAATTACAACAGCGAACCTGCATACTCAGCACATAATAAACTTTTCATGTCCATACTGTTGTCCTGAAATACTCAAATAAAAAATTTACACTTAATAGGACCCATCATAACCTATGGGGCAGAAGCCTGGACAATGGACTCAAAAGAAATGCATGCTCCGAAGGAAGACAATAACAAACTTTATGATCCCATAAAAAAAGAAGGTGGAGAATAAGAATAAATATTAAGATACTGGATATATTACAAGGGGCAGACACTGTCAAATTTATGAAATCGCTTAGATTAAGATGGTGTGGACATATTAAAAGGATGAATAATGAAAGAAACAATTAGTGATTGCAACAGTGGAGGGAATAAGGAAAAGAGGAAGACCATGGAGAAGGTGGACTGGTGAGACTGAAGAGGATCTGAAGATAATGGGAATAAGAAAATTGCACACAGTGGCCACAGACTAGAACAAATGGAGGACTATACTGAAAGCCAAGGTCCACAGTATTAGTAGTAGTAGCAGTAGTAGGAGTGGTGGTGGTAGTAGTAGTAGTAGTGATAGTAGTAGTAGTAGTAGTAGTAGTAGCAGCAGCAAGGATTTTTTAAGGAAAACACTACAGCCTGCAACAGTATGTCATAGGCTAGTCCTAATTTTAATTTACATACAATGAATAATTCCTGTAAATGAGATGCCGTTTTCTAAATAAGCCTTACAGCAAACACAGTACCATTTACTAAAATCAGAGGAGATATCACTGTGAAACTAGTACTTCATACAGTCTGCCAGCAAGATAAAAGGAAGAGACCATTACACTTCACGATATCAGGTACAGAGTTTACTACAACTACAAAAGTTGCACTGGCTGCTGATGGTTAGATACAGCTCACTGATTGAGATATAACAATTCAGTATTTCACAATTACATGCCTGTACAAAAATCCAAAGTGCCATCATGACTTACAAAGAAGGATAAGCACTACTGCAGTACCAGACACTATTATAAAGGGGTTCACATCAAAATAACCATAATTCCCTTCTGATATAATATACTATGTCTCAGTATATTTATAAAGAAATTCAAATTACAAGTCTCACCTGCATACAAAATAGGAGCAGCATGTCCTTTTGACAGAACAAAACGATCACTTGAAGGATCTCTCGGACTTGACAGTTTGTACCTCATCACATGGAAGAAGAGGACTGACATTGCTTCTGCCATAGAAGCACATGATGTTGGGTGTCTGGAAGTGTAACTTATATCATAAAGAACTTACTCTTATACACACCTTCTAACACAAATATTCCATTGCCATATCACTAATTACCAGCAAAGAGGAAGTGTTCAAAAATATAAACACACTGACCTCTGCTATAAATATCAACAATCAACTGTTCATTAATTGCCATTAAATCTGGAACCTAATTGTTCAATTTTGAACTGTCAGTTCATTTCCCATTTCCAACTTCAAACAACCAACCTACATATTTAATGTTGTACATCTTCTGCGCAACAGTCTAATACACACAAATTTCACTACCAACTGGTTGCACAATGTTTTCATATTTATCACACCAAGCTCCTACATGTTTTGGCCATTTATCCTGGAAATATTCAGGGAGTTCCAAGTTTGGTCACCATGTGCAGCATACATGGCAAACTGTCATAGATAATTGGCAGACTATATATATACATACTGTATATATAATTATATACATTATCGTCTGCCAATTATCTGTGACAGGTTGCCATATACACTGCACACGTGGACCAAACTTGTAACTCCCTAAGATTGGTAGGATAGATGGCCAAAACATGTAGCAGCTTCATATAATAACTATAAAAACATTGTGCAACTAGTTGGCAGTGAAATTTCTATGCAGCGAATATGCATATCATTCATATCATCCATTTAATGTTTGTTAACCTTTTCCCACATTTAATATTCTATTTCAATGATCCCAAGTCAAATTTCCTCCACTTGGTGTTCAGACCCTCTGCGCCACACAGAAACCTTAAATGGAGGTTTGACTGTAAAATTTCAGGATTCCAAATACAGGTTTTGGTGCTCACCTCAGAAGTGTACATGGCTGCCATACCACTTTGTGACAGTAGATATTTTAAAGATAGGCATCAATGTAACTTCAGATGGAACTAAAGATACTAAATAACAATACTAAAAGCACATACTTGTCACATAATTTAATAAACTTATACCAAGACAGTGTCGCTTTACTTGTTAATACGAATTTTAACAAGTTTATGTCATCATGTACTATAAAGAACCAAGAAGCACCTGATGAAGGACCGCATGAATTAGCACATATTATATTTCTCCAATCATATGACAGGCTAATTTCTCATAAAACCAGAAAATAAAGAGGTGAAGACACAATAGGATGGGGCTGGCATCCAAAGAAACTACAGACAAAGTGTCAGAAACACAACTACCTGATTGCAACTTGAAATATGCTTGTCTGCACGAGTGTGGGCCTGGTTCAAATGACACCAATCAAAAGTTGCCCCTATACACACCATGTGAGCATAATACAGGAAGCAGATGTATAGTTCCACCCATTAACCTCGGCACTACATGGAAGAAGTGGTTTGCTTCATGCCTCGGCCGTTTTATCCTAGGAGAAAGAGCCCTCGGTACCCATTGCATGGGCCCCACAGCCGGTCTAGATATCTTGCCCCTGCCGGGATTTGCAACCTCAATTATCCAGCCCATAGCCTAGTCACTATAATATGCTATCTCGGTTTCTAATGATACCACCCAAACCCTATAGAAAACATTACTGGCTTACATTAGGCATATCTACATTGGCCTTCAATGCCGGAAAGCCAGTATTATGAGCTGTTAACGTTACTTGTGTACTGCGATTAACGAAGAATGGCTGCACATGCCTGTTGCGGGGTGATATTCATTTAACAAATAAACTAGGGAAAATCCCAGAAAAAGTCCAGACGACACGTTACACATTTTTAGTCCGCTACCCACGTACTGCTCATCAAACGCCCTTACAGCGTCGTTCAATAATTCTGAGATTCCTGACCTTCATTCAATAGCAAAAACCTGTACCTATTAGCGACACAACAGGCGGATCAGATCGTAGAAACATCGTCAGGGTGTCATTCGAACTTGCATTAAGCGAAGGCGGGCTACTGTTGGGTTGGGGTAACACACTTGAAGGCAAACTTCGGGGTCGGGCCGAACGCCTCTCGGGACGAAATGGTTATAATTCTACAATTCCGACCTCTACGAACTGTGGCAAACAGCGGATATCTTAAGTGTCAGGACACTTACTGTATGACACTAATGTAACAAGATCGTGGAAGATAAAAAAGTATCCAAAAAAAACAGTGGGGATGTCTTGACACCTTATATTTTTACCAGGACGTCACACACTGCAAAAGTGGGGCCAGACCGGCGGGTTTCAATCGACCTTGACTCGTTGTGCATGCCGGAGGAAATGAACCGCTGCGGGGCTGCAAAACCCATTGTAACAAAAGTCCTTGAACAAATCAAAATGTCGTTCGAGCCTGCTGGTATTTGCCATGGATCACCGATGACCTCCGATCCATGTAGTGTATGGTCAATAGTAGGTCACCTTAGCGTCCTTGTGTATCCGTAATGCGTTCGGCTTAAAACGTAACCACATTTCTGCTCACTTCCCACGTCTGAAGCTCTCAATGGCAGTGTCAACACAAACTACACTGTGCCAGTGTAGTCCGTATTATCTACCGCAGTTCATTCGGTAATACGTGCATTCGCGAGGTCCGTGGTTCGTATACGAGCGAGGCTCCAATATTTGAGTTTGACGTATCTTTTTCCGGTCTACACTATATCAGGCAGTTTACAATACAGGCACAGCTACTCTTCTATGCCATGCAATGGGTTTGTATGTTACCGAATGAGCAATGATTGGCGGAAAATTCATGCCGACTTCCTTCGGTCAGACAACCCGGGAGATATGTCTTACACGTATTGCAAACCCCTTGCTTATTACTCCAAGGACACGTTACAACTGTGTTCTGAAAACAGTATGCATCGTGTAATATATATATATATATATGTGTGTGTGTGTGTGTGTGTGCGTGCGTGCGATGTATTGTAATCGTGAATAATCACAAAGTACACGAACATTATGCAAAAAAAAATGTATGAAACGACATTTCAAACTTACCCAGACTTGCTCGTATCTGTAGCTTTCACACTATCAATGCGTAATTTATTCGCAATGTCATACAGCAGATGTACGTTCGGAGCCATATATTCTTCCTTCATCCTGCTTAAGCACGATTCCCAACCACTGGTCAGTCGACCGTCGACTACTCGTCAGTCGACTGTCGACTTCACAAGCGTTATTATTTCGTAGCTTTATGCAGGTCATAGAGGTCTGCGCATGCGCCTTATCTGGACTGTCCGAACGTATAACCGTTTTGCAACTTTCGTGTTTTACGGCGGTGGTTGTTTTCTACGTTTTGACACCATGTACTGATCTACGTTGAGAATAACGTTTCGGGGGGGGGGGGGCCTTCAATTCCTCTGAAACGTCGGAGCCATCCCACAACATTGCCTGGTGTCACAATACCCAGATGACTGCCACCTAGATGTTACAAAGTTGCCTGCATTCATGAAACTGAATGTACAAAATTCATCAACAGTAGTAGTAGTAGTATTAGTAGTAGTAGTAGCAGTAAAGTAACTGAAAAGATTGTAAGATATGAGAACTGTACAATAGAAATTCAGCATATGCAGAATGTAAAACCAAAAGTAATACCAGTAATAATAGGAGAAACTGGAACCATATCAAAAACATTCAGAAAATATCTGAACAACATACTTGGAAAGCACATCATCAAAGAAGTACAAACCACAGCCATACTGGGCACTGTGCACATACTTTGGAGAAATGCAAACGTAAAATGTACACAACATTTATCATGGGAAATAGCATTGTGCGTACCATACACTGTGTCCACAGAACAGTTGCAACACTACATACCCTAGGGACATAGTTTGTTCCAGGTATGTAAGACCACTTGGAAGACCTAGGTGTAGACAGGAGGATAATAAGAAAATGGATCTTCAAGAAGTGGGATGGGGAGGCATGGACTGGATTGATCTGGCTCAGGACACAAACAGGTGGCAGGTGTTTGCGAATACTGTAATGGACATGGTCCATAAAATGCTGGGACCTTCCTGACTAGCTGAGCACCTGTTAGCTTCTCAGGAAGGACTCTGATCCACAGAGTTAGTTATACAAATGCAAATGCCCTTATAAAGGTTATAACAAAAGTGACAACTAATTACTACTACTACTACTACTACTA
>Ga0131853_10003741_pt1 | contig 27349 bp, 13 predicted proteins | sample TergutLab28metaG_FD_92764 | JGI IMG/M metagenome (GOLD analysis project Ga0131853, IMG submission 92764) | Labiotermes labralis P1 segment gut microbial communities from Petit-Saut dam, French Guiana - Lab288 P1 (version 2) (version 2) | ecosystem: Host-associated > Arthropoda: Insects >...
AAAAAAAAAACACCCCCAAATTTTTTATAGTAAAAAATTCCCCCCCCCCCCCCCAACTGTCAAATACATATAAAGAATTATGTATTAATGTTTTATTTGTATGTAAATAAATACATAGCCCATTTTTAAAGAAAAACCAAATTTTTCTTTATTTCAAACTTTCGCTGTGTTCTGAATGTTGTATGCTTTCTTCTGGGTAATTCCTCGGCGTCTGCATTTTATATGCCGTTTCAGAACACTCTGTCTGTTCCATCTTCATAGGCGTATAAGTATGAAGAATGAATATATTTCAGAATGTGGAGTACGTAAACTTTTCCCGTATAAATACTCCACACTCTCAAACCTAGTCATTCTTCATACCTATATACCTATGAAGATGGAACAGACAGTGTTCTGTAATGTCGGCATATAAAATTCAGACACCGGGGAATTACTCAGAAGAAAGCATACAAAAATCCAATTATCCAGATTTTCTGCACATCTGGATAGCTCACCGTCCCAAATAACCCGGATAAGTGTAGTTCTACTGTGTTAGTGATCTGTTACCACATCCTACCACCATTTCGTGCAGTATACAAAAGGAAGATATAAGTCACGCCAGTTATTCATCCCCACTATTCAGTCATTAACTGACTTACATCTATGGGAATGTTGGGAGACACACAACAAGCAACTTCACATCTTCCCGATGAAACTGGAAGCTGTGGGGTAATGCAATGTTTACACACAAATTCTCTCATGACAGCACAGATGGCAAGTAATATCAGAATGGAGCTGCATCACAGGCTTGTACAATTACCACTTCAGCCACATGTTCTCTACATCCTGATTTTTGTATTTGATCAAGGAGCTAACACTGTTGGCAACCTGCAGCAGTGCACCAGCCTGAACTGCAGTTCCCATACGATTAAAAGCAGGATGATGATGATGATGGGGGGGGAACCACCCCACACACATTTTGGGATATTGAAGAAAAACATGGAATTTCAATTTTAAACAAGTAATTTATGAATTACTCTCATTACCATCTCATAAAAGAATTCATTTACACTGTACCCCACACTGTAAAAAGAAATGCAAAATATGACTTTGTGTGGATGCCACTGCACCACTGTAAAACAAAGTCCCTAAACAGGAGGTTCATACAATGGTGTCAATGAAGATCCAAGTCTTCCACGATGTATCAACTGGTAAGAAGATGTGGGGTGTTTAGACCCTGATGATGGAGGCAGCAATCTCCTCCAATATGTTGGCAACTACTTACAAATTGACACAGCACCATAAAACAGAAGACTGTCTTGCTTATAATTCTTACAAAAACAGTATTTAAAATCTACTTACAAAGACACATTGCAAAATTTAATGCAAAGCTTGCCTGCACTCCCACTAATAACAGATTTCATGATGAAGTAGTTTCTGGCACTTACAGCAAGTGATTCTCAAGTTAGATACATTGTTAAAACACTAAAAAAGTGTTTACCTCCACAAAACCATCTCCCAAATGGGGCAAGATATCCTTAACTTCAGTGATAAGTGAATCAAGCTCAACTCCTGTCACACGTTTCCTTACTACAGCAGCATCTGAAGATCCCCTGCTTGTAGTCACCTCCAACTTCTCAAAAAGAAAAATATGATTTACATGAACAGTAAAATGGAGTGCAGTGATATGAAAGGTGCACTGAAAATGTCCAAAAGCAAAGATCAAACCAATGGAACACCTTTATTTGTTATACACTACAGGACATTCTCACTGACAAAGGTCAATATACTGTGCACCCAACAAATAATTCAAACAGCACTTTTAAAATACACCCTTAAGTGGTCATCTTACTGGTCAGCATTCTCTTTAATTGTTATGCAGTTTTATATAACAGCATCTGTATCCAATGTGTATTGCAATGTAGATAAAATACAGCTCTTAATATGTTAATTTTTTAATTACGTAAATTGTGACCCTTTATTCTACCATTGTTATTTCTGGAACTTGTCTCATGGGCTTTCCAGGCAGCAACTGATTTTATTACCAACCAGCCAAGCAGAACACATGGTTGAGGGAGCTAAAACTGGAGACAAATGCAACTGAAACACTTTCAGGAGCAAGCATAAGACATGTAAATATAAGCCAGAGGAGAACATGCAATGCAGGGCTTCAGTACTCTTATTCCACATAAGGAATGACAGAAGCTCCACCTCCCCATGCTTATACTATTCTCACAGACTAACAGTTCTCTTCCTTTTTGCTTGGATCACTTCTCTTGTTCATATACAATAAAGCACAGCATCATAATAAAGTCCTACTGGCACAAACCTCCTGTGACTCACGCAACGGTTCTTGCCTTCTGGGCCGTGCAGACATACAACTCTTCATTTTGTTTCTACTTGGTGGATCAAAACATGACAGAACAGCCTCCAACAGAAAATCACATTTCTCAAAATCCCTAACCGATACAGTTATGGAAAACATCCTCCTTTAAAGTATGGGACTTACAAAAAAAAAATTATTACACACCAAAAACAACAGAATCACAAAGAATGTTCTGCTGCAGAAGACTTCAGAGGTTATGGTACTGCAGACTGAAAAGTTACAACATAAAGCAGTGCACAAAACAAAGTGCAAAAATGTTCTTCTATTGTTTATGGACTTAAAAATGTTATATTTGGCAACAGCAAGAATGTATCATAAGTAGTGCATAATTTACTCTCTCAGGCAGTAACAGACTTCACCAATTCTTGTTCTTCCTTTATACATAATCTTGAATATAAATCAGAGGCACTGCCTTTAAATCTTCATTCCAGATTTGTGACAGACTTCATCAGTCTGTATAAAGGATACATCTCTGGGCAGACTTGTGACATGGTATCAAGGTCCTGATCAACAGGATATGCCGAATGGTAGTCATGAATGAAAATTTTCTCAGTAAGGCACTCAGTCAGCACTCCCACATAGTCATCAACATATCTCTTCACTTCGACCTCTGTTATGCTGTCACTATAATGAAAATAAATCCTTAATTTAAATTTAATTTAAAAAAGCTTGAAAAGCATGCAATGAGAAAATTTTGCATTTTCATTTTTTTTTTTTTAGATGTCTAATTCTTACCTATTTATATTTATTTACTGCAAGTACAAGTCAACCAGCAGGACAAATGTTACACCTTTGAGTCATTATAAAATCTTTGCTGAGCAAGACACCTTGTAATACATTAACTGTATGTGATAAACTACATTTAAAATAGCAGTTATACATCTGAATGAGACTCTATTATACATCACATGATCAAACGTTATGAAAGCTGATGAAATTAAGCTTGAAATTTTTGTGATGTTCTGTTTGGTCAAACGAAAATCAACTGAGAACACTAAGTATAGATATTCAGTACCAATTACAGTTAATCTGTTGAGGAGAATGATATGCAAACCATGGAGAGATGAACATACATTAATGTATGCAACAAATGTGTAATAACGTGATACAAAATACACTTAAGAGTCTGTGAATAAATGTCATCAAGCCTAGGGTGTCCCACTGGCCACAAAGACAATTTTACTAACTGTCAATACTTGCACAAATTGAAGTTCACCCTTGAACAGGCCACGAAGGCCCAGAGGGGTAGTAGAGGTATAGCTCTACTCTTCCTTTAACCATGGTGCTAGATGGGGGTGGGTGGTCAACACCATGCCCCAGCTGCTTTACCCCCCGGGAAAGACCCAGTACCCATTTATACGAGGCTGGGTGGGCACCAGGGCCGGTCTGGACAGGTGCAGAAAATCTCACCCCCACCGGGAATCGATCCCTGGACCGTCCAGCCTGTAGTGAGTCACTACACCGATTGCGCTATCCCAGCCTTACATTTTCATTTTGTCATCTGAATGAAGGTTCACAACTCACTCTCAAACATGCATGAATCCACTGGCCAGGCCATGCACTAACAAATCCACTTAAACAAAAGTGAGCCAGTTATTACCTGAAGAATTTGTGATTTGGACGTTCTCCCCTATGGGTATAAATGGTCAAGGCATTTTCCAGCTATTTCTATCTGAAATTTTCCTTGATGTTCTGATCAAGGAACAGTTTTAGGAATAACGTACTAGTTGTCAAAATATTTCTGTGAAACAGATAAGCAGGGTGGTGCTCACATTTTCTCCACAATGGCATTGACACACGTTGCCAAGCAGTAGCGGAATATTTTCAGCAACTCCACTCTCGTAAGAGCCAACTTGTGTTTAAGATCCAAATATACGGGCTGTGTGTCTTTCCTGTTTGCCAGCATATCCAGCTTCTGGTACATCTGTGGCACTGTGTTCTCATACAAATCCACTATCCTGTTAATAGAGAATTTTTCTATACACTCAGGTTGCACAATTTAAGTTTCAATAAAATTAAAATAAGCTGACAAACACTTAGCACTAACTACAGTCAACACTAATGTCAAAAAAGTATTTGACGCCCACTTCATATACCTATTATTATTTCTGAGCAAGTTTTTAAATGTAATTTTACTTAACCTAAACTCAAAATCTGCTGTATTTAATTTAAGAACGTTCTGACAAGTGTATCAGTTACATTCAGTGAATGAGAAAGTTCATGATTGTCAATGAAATGGGAGGAACACAGCAGCAGATGTGGTCAATTTCAAGACAAGACTTCACCACCCACTTGGAAATACAGTTTCAGAACCAATCAGAACTCATATTTCCTAAATATAAGGACTGCCAAACCAATATGCTTAATTATGCAACATGCTATTAAGGTAAATATGAAAATGGCAGTTTAACTCCACACATTCTCATCCCTGGCACTACACAAAAGAAGAATGGTCAGCTTCACTATCAGGCCACTTTACCCATAGGGAAACAGCCCCAGTAACCAATGAACAGAAAGCTAGGAGTGCCCCAAAGCTGGTATGGATGCTTTGGAAAGAAAAATCTCTTGCCTGTGTTGGGAAGAAAGCCATAACTACATAATGATGCAGCCTGTACCCTATTCACTACCCTAACTACATCAAGATAATTGGTCAAGTGTTGGCCAGTCATTCAAGATGTGCTGCAATACTGGTAACACAATGAACCAACAGTTAACAATCTTAGATGTGCATCACATATTAAGCATTTTATAATTTCTAAAACATGCTATTTTTGGCACAAAGCAAATGACTAATGACAGATGTTTATCAATAAAATACTATAAGATATGAGGTTCTCATGGCAGTGACCACAACAGTTACCGTTTTGGTATAAGGAGAAAGCACGTTCCCTGAAAACATCAGTATTTATATACACAACCAGATTTCATCATATGCCCAGAAGACAGAAATCTCCAACAAACACACCAATTAGTTGATGGTCTACCTTTAACACTTTTACTTGCAGTGTTCAATGTGGGTTTCAGTTTCACTACAACCTGGCTAATCTCTTATGCTAAAAAGGTTAAAATTTTTTGGGATGTGTTGCCGTGTAAAGAATTACTTGCCTAACAACACAACACCATATCCCAGACAACTTGAACTGTCAACAAGACCACCATGGGAACCTCAAATTTTACTCTTACACTTACTTAATTTCAAAAAGCTGTTGATGGAACACACTGCACGCTGGGTTATATATGTCTAGAAACAAGCTAAGGTTTGTTGCAGTGTCCAACAAATACAGCACCATCTCCTTAAATTCAAACAGTGTCATGTCATTTTGTGTGTTAGATCTTTCTGATAGCTTCACCAGTTCCTCCTCCAGCAGTTTCTGGCTACCAAACCTCTGCTCTACAGGCCTGACAAACTGAACACAAAAATAAAACACCAGTTAAAGATAACCCACAGGAGTGAGGAAACTGCAGTATACTGTAATATGGATGATTTTCTCTTAAGCACAGAACATAATATGATGCTGCCACATGCAGGGAGATATTACACACACACACATACACACAAACACATATTCACACATGAGTACCTCAAACAGAAATATACCTTTCAAACAGAATTAGACTTACATAGGGAAATCACAGAAAAATAGGGCAAAATGTTCAAAATGATATAACAAGCCACACAGCAGTACCATCATCTGTAAAGAAAGGCATATAAGAGTGCCATTCGGGCAAATGTTTACAATGTATTCAAAGTACCAACATTTTCAGTGAACTCTTACAATGAAGCATCACACTTGGATTAACATGAAGGAACAGCTGCTTGCAGACTGTGATAACACCATCAGCACTAAAGCACCCACTACTCAGATTTCAGACTTGCAAGTTTCCATTATGACACAGAAATTAACAATCAAATTGCTAACACCATTATGTGTTGAAAACAGGGCAGACTCCTTCCCAAGAAGCTAACAAGTCCTTAGCTAGTCAAGAAATTCCACGCATTTTATGGAACCCAAAGGTTCATTACTGCACTCACAAGCACCCACTATTTGTCCCTATCCTGAGCCAGATCAATCCAGTCCATGCCTCCCCATCCCACTTCTTGAAGACCCATTTTAGTATTATCCTCCCCCCATGTACACCTACGTCTTCCAAGTGGTCCCTTTCCTTCAGGTTTTCCTACCAAAGGCCTGTATGCAACTCTCCTCTACCCCATACCCCGCCCATCACATTCCTCTTGGTTTGGTCACCTGAATAATATCTGGTAAAGGGTACAATCATCAAGCTCCTTATGTAGTCTTCACCACTCCCCTGTTGCCTCATCCCTCTTAGGCCCAAACATTTTTTTGAACACACTCTGTCTAGGTTCCTCCCTCAATCGGAGGGACCAAGCTTCCGACACATACAAAACAAGAAAAACTTACAGTTTGATACAAACTTTTTGACTCCTAAATTATTTTGGATACAAAATCACAACTCCTATATATAATGCAAATACACTGCTACTAAATTATCTGAGATACTACTCACATAAAACCGGCAACAAAAAGCAGCTGTGGCATTGTGTTGTAAGTCATTATATACTGCTGGTTACCACCACCTTACTGGGGTGCAACCACCATTTAGTCCGGTAGATAAGCACCTAGGTGCTTGGAAGATTTAAGGTTCTCACAACAATTTTGATAAGGTTTAAGTCTTCTGGGATGTTACACCATGTCAACTGGTAAGCAGGTAGGTACTAATGATTCACAGGTGTGCAGTGCCTCCGCCATCAGGGTCAAACAGCCCAATAAGGCTTCCATAAATACTTTACCCAGAAGATGGAGGCACAACACTCCTCCAAAATATGGGTAACCATTTACCACCCAACACAGCACATCCTGAAAGACCTGTCTTCTGGTAGATATCTACTCGTCAGATGAATCACATTCCACAGTCACAGAAGTGTGGACCTCAAATCTCACACCCATGTACATTTTCACCAATTTATCTAGCATATGATGATCTGTATAGTTAACAGTGAGTCAAAACTGTTCACTATAATGGTGCTATTATGCCACTGTTTCCCAGTATCATCTGGCCATGGAACACTCTTGCCCTCAAAAATTTTTTGTGAAACCCCTATCACAATTCCTACATCTGAAGCTAAAAAAGCTAGACCACAAACACATAATGACAACAATAAATATTTTTTTTTTAAAAACAAGGATACATAAAAATATTTGGAAAGAAAAATCACATTTTATGTACAATAAAAATGAACCTTAAAAACATGCAGGTCCATTAAATATATAAAGTCTATTTTCACAACATTTTATTGTAATTCTTCTAGTAATGTAATAAGTCAACAATATGTGGGCTAATAAAACAGAGTAGAATAAAAAGGAAAACTATTTTAAGTTAAGTCAGTAGTAGTAGTAGTAGTAGTAGTAGTGGTTAGTGGTGGTGGTGGTGGTAGTAGTAGTAGGAGCAGCAGCAGCAGTAATAAACAAAGGAGTGTATCTTTTTTTAAATACTCTAATGCAATTTTCTGGGGAACCCTCAATTACAAATGCAATTGCCTGGGGAATACCACCCGAGAAAACACCATATTACATTATTTCCTCACTTATCTTATTCTCATACTCATACTCTTACCTTACAAATGAAAGGAACAGCCTTCTCTAGGTCTTCTTTATACTTGGGTTGTGTTTGGAAGACGGTGTCAATTATCTGAAGAACCTGTACCCTGTTATCTCTGCCATAAAACATGCAGATGTCCAGAATCAACGGTATGGTGAACACATAGTTATCATATATCATCTTGCCATAATACTCCCGTGTGATAAACTCTGTCTGCAAATACAGCAATACAATCCAACATATGAACTGCTGACATCATGTGTGTACTCTTGTATCACACACATTTGCTGCTAGTTGAGAAATGCTTACATTATGGTTGAAAACTCAGAAGAGAAGTGGCCACTTAGAATACATACATAGAGACAGGTACGTCTTAACGAAAATGACTATATGAGGATTAAATTAGATTCAAGACTCAGGATAGGGACCAGTGGTAAGCTCTTAAAAATTCATCAAAAAGAATTCTGCTCCATGGACTTAACAGACTAATTCAGAAGAATGCCATGGCTTTAGGCAACAATAATATTAAATGCAGAACATACTACAGCAAAATTCTGGTAATATGACTCACACATGGCCATACAGGTGACAAACCAACAAACATTTTGGATTGTCAGATGATACCTAAGATCTTGTGGGTAGTTATTTGTTACTACTTGTATACTTGGGGTGTACAACTAACAGAGCAGAATTCCATCTGTATATCTCTTTAGCTGCTAGTTCTGAGTCATTAGGGTCTTCTTCTTCTTCTTCTTTTTTTTTTGGAGTCATTATACCCCAGAAGTTGATGGCATAGGAGACAAGGGGTCTGGAGATAACATAATATTTAAGGTACAGGCACCCCTAGAGGCCTTTCTGAACATGTCCCTCAGATCTACCTGTTTCAGTGACAAAGCTTTTCTCTGGTAAAAAGCAAAACTTCCACTCTTGGACAACTTTCTGAAGCGCTGGATTATCTGACATCAGAGTACAGGAATTTTGCTCAAAAAATGTATTTATTACCTTCAACAATGTCTCGCTCTTAATAAAACTGTATCACTTGTCCTCAGATTTCACTTCTCTGAAATAATTTTACTTACTTCAGATTCACTGTATGTGGCAAGACGGTTTATCACAAGGAACACCAAGTAACGGGTCTTCTGGAAAATGGTCAACATTTCTTCATCTTGGGGGAACTCGTGGAGTATGTAATAGGGAGGGGCACCTTGCAAGAACCTCAGGACTAAATTCACAGTTAATTCATCATAAATTATTTGTGACCAAAATCTGAAATTACAAAAATAATATAATCTAAGCAACCAACAAGAATAATTCTTAACTATATTCCAACTGAACGGTCAGGAAATGCCAATTTACAAACTCAGGAAGGACCCTCAGCCCTATCAAATTTTAAAATTGCAATTTTTGCAACTTCATGAACACACCTAAACAGGAGACACTTCACAAAAATTATAACCACTATTCCAGTATTCAGTTGGGAATCAATAAGTATGATATTCAATAATCATCTAAAACTGTGGAACCCATTCCAGTTAGTTAGCAATCCAACTAATTAAGAACCATTAATGAAATGCAGAAAATAAAATTCCTCAAATAACAAATATATAATCAGCAACAAGACCAATGCAAACACTTGGGTACAACTGAATGTTTGGTAAAAATTAGAAATGTACACATATATGACAGTGAAATAGGTTAGGGACAGTTTCATCTATAGGTTGGTTCTCCAAACAGCACAGAATCCATTCTGTAAATGTGTGATTATGCAAACTAGGTCCATGAACAACAATTCACATTCCACATGCCTTTCTTCAAAACACTTCCAAATGAACAGATTAATATGGTGCACTCTTAATATCCACATATACCTGAACTGTTCCAATGTAAGGAGCCATGTAAGATCTGAGTTCAAAAAATCCATTCTCTCCAGCCAGGCTTCTTTAGCACCCACTTCAAATGAGCCATTGGGACCAACAGTAGTAGGTGGTGGCTTGTAGTACACATACTGCCGCTTTTCTCTCCAGTGTGGGTGCTACAAAATGTATTCTGATTAGTCACTTGTCTTATAAAGTATTTAATGATTATCTATCAACTGCAGATTTCTTTAGCATTGAATGGAATGGCAAGACGTCCAAAAGACTTTGGGAGGAAGCAGTTATGGCCCATCTCTAAGTAGCATTTTTTAATTTACAAAAACAAATACAAGAAACCTGAATAAATCAAAATTGTTGTCTTCTGAGATGTCACACCAAGTGTTGCAGTATTTGGGCAGCAATGTTTCACAGGAATCCTCAGCCTCCAGGTTTGGCATAACCTCATAACCCTCTTACCCCTGCTTTATTGTTCATCTGCCAATTTCAGTGTTACTACTTTATTTTTCAGAAGTAATATATTTTACATTTATATTATTTTTCTTAATCCTAATTTTAAATTGCTGCCTCCTAATTTTAGTCTTCCCTTACAAGCATCATGTATATAATATTAAGACAATGAAAAAACAAATATGCATATACACACACACACACACACAATGACTCCCTGTTAGTTTGTGGGTTGTAAAGATAAGGCCATGTTTCATCGCCTGTGATTATTTGTTCAGAATGTCCAGGTCAGAATCTACCATGTCAATGAGATCACTACTGATTGCACCTCTTCCATTCAGCTGGTGTTCAGTGAGATTTTTTGGAACTGTGTGGCCACACACTCAGTACATGTTCAAATCATTATGGAGTATTTTGTGTCAGGTTCCATATGAGACAACTACCTTTACAGCAACAGAATAAACTGTTAGGCGAGTCTGTGCAAACGATTTCCTGGCATGGACGACGGCGTTGTCACTTTGTACTGTAACTGGTGAGCCTTCGCCGTCATCCTCCTCCTGTCCTGCTTTGAACCGTTTATACCATTTGTAGATGTGTGGTTGGGACAGGCATTCCACTTGGTAGACATCTTGTATCATCCATCCAGTCTCTCCTCCAGTCTTGCCCAGTTTAATACAAAATCTGATACTTGCTCTTTGTTCACACTGTGACACTTTGCCATGCATCAATGTGTACTGATATGTGTGACTCTCTCACTCTCCTGTATTTCCTACTGCAGCATCATTCTTGACTGCCACGTGCAATACTTGTGTATGAGTATATTTGGGAAGTACCCCAAATATCTCTCGGTGCATACAGGCAATATTTTATTCGTACTTTAACATTTATCAGAACTTACTGACTACACTTGTAATCAAATACAATAAAATAAAGCACACTGATTGAACTGCTTAGCTGGTGAGGATGAAGGCAGTGAGTTCCTCCAAAATGAGTAACTACTGATGAAAATCAAGGCATCATATCCAAGACACCCTCTAAGAGAACCTAACATTTAATCAAAAATACAACACCATACACTTCCCATAATGCATAATGCAACAGTTCTTCTATGCTGCCACATAATATTTTTGGCTGAAGTTTGTTCTAGGAACACACTGCGAACTCTCTACTGCTATACTTGTACCTAAAAAATGCTACTATCATTTCTGATGTACTCTAGGAATATATTTATATTCATATATTTACATATACTTACCAAGGCAGGGAACTCCTTCTTTACACCATCCTGTACAGTAGAGACTTTAAGTTCTTCAAGAGGTTTGCAGTTGTTCTGGAAATGAAACAAGACACTGACATCACACAATATGGAACTGAACAGAAATTTATAATGGTCAACAGTTTAGGGAGTGGCTTGATAATCTTGTGACTGTAAACAGGGCACAGAAAAACATGAAGAATTTCAAAAGTTGTAATTATGTGTTTCTCCACTCAAGTATGGTAGAAGCTATACCAGTGAGACTGACTTCATAGTTCAGATCACCATGCCACACTGCACAGTGGAGAAGATCACATATTTTCAATTGAAAAGGAGTCCGTCCATCAAAGAATCACAAAGATTTTGATCAGTCTTTAAACAGGAAGAAGCTTCTGTCCTCCCAAATGCATTTCAGTGATGGGTAAGATGGTGAAATGAAGAGGGCTCTGTTACTTACAAAAAGTCCACCTGTCCAACCTTTGCCAGTTCACATGCCTGAGAATGTTGTCAAAGTGTCGGCAATCTACTAGCTGCAGTCAAAGGAGGTCGAAACAAAACACACTCAAACTTCATGAATGCCTGACAGGTGAGTACATCGTATCTTGCACGCTGCCCTGAATGATTAACTCTACAAACCACAAGTTCAACAAGAAATCAGAAATTCAGACAGGCTCCTGTAAATCTGCCATCAGTTTCTGAAGCTATGGTTAGTAATTGAGACATGCCAGACATTATGAACAGCAACAGGGCACATTTTTACTTTCAGATACTGTTACTATGAAGAACTTTTGATATTAGGCATCAGAAACACCATAAATGCCCCCATACAACACCAACTATACTGTACGATGTGTTGTGTTGCCAACGTGATTATTGTACCTTATATCTTGGGAGACCTTCAAAGATGGAGATAGGCACATCACCCCACTATATTCACACGAATACAATACTTCTCATACCAAGAGCATACTGTCTCCCAAAGGATAAAATCTATGGGCCCTGCAAGATGGTGCTACAGCCTAGCACAGACTGTTTCTTCAGCAGGTGATTTATCATTATAGTGATGAGCCCTAGCTTCCCTGTTTGCCTGATCTGACTACTCCAAAAATTTTATCTGAGGATAACTAAAAGGCAAAGTAGTTGGTCAAAAGACTTACAGAAGCTAGAAGCGAGAATCAGAGATGAAGTCACCCATGTTTCAAAAGAAACTTTAGGGAAGTGACATGGAGCTTATCCACTTATGTGCAATAGTGCATTCAACAGGAAAGTGGTAACTAAAGCACATACTTTAAACAGACTGTATACCACAAAATGAAAATGACTATATAGGCATACTATGTTTTAAAAAGTAAATTACTTTGCTTTTTGTAACCAGTTTAGAAACAATTCACTATGCTGATATGTGGCATCCAGTTACATGTACAATAAATTTTTCAATCAAGGTAACAGTCCAATGCAACTAATCTATTAGAAAACATACATCATATCATACCATTTATTCTCATTCCGTGGATCCTTAGATGAATAGATGGATGGATTTGCATTGGGTTCAAGCCCTTACAGTCTCAATGCACCTAGACCTTATGGCCCTTTGTGCCCCATAATCTAGTATCAGCTTAGGAGAGCCCTGTCCCTTTACCAAAGTTTCAGATGGCCCCCAGACTTAAAATCTTAATATCCTCTGGGTCTAAGAAAGGAACCCAGATATACTATCTTGTTTTTCTCAAAAACTCCCAGCAAGCGAATCCCCTCCATGTTTCCCACTGGGGCCCCTAGGGAGAGAGATACCCACTTGCAGGGCATTTTTACATCTATCTTAATATATCTCTTATTGTCTTTCGCTCAGAGTCCCCTGTAAGGTCCCCACGGACAAGGATACTCTGTCACCAGAGCCACTGGCAAAGCGAGGGGATTCTATTCATTCATTCATTCATGTATGTCTGCTGGAGTCCCCAAAAAGAAGCCCTCCTACTTACATAAAGAAAACATAAGGTCACTGTCCATGGAGCCCAAAACAGATGGAAGGCCTACCTACAATGCGATGCAGTCTGGTTCCCCAAGGGGATTGTTAATGACACTGCTCTCTGTACCCCAATGCCATGCAGCCTTTGGCATACCTTCCACCTTGGCTTGGATAGACCAGAGCCCCGTTAGCCAGCATGTGTCATAGCAACCCCCATCAGGGTATACCCTCCACAACTGTTACTGCCTCCCACATGACCCAGGGTAGAGTAGAGTATGAATCTACGATACCCCAAGGTACGGGTGAGGGTTGGATTTATGGGAGGCTCCGTGGTTCCTTACAGGATTACAAAATCCACATGGACATGAAAATAGTCAATACTGTACATACACGTAACAAAAATATATGCTTAAGAAGTCAAGAAGTGAAGTCAGTATAAAAGTGTAACAATTTTAGTGACTAGGCCTAGTATGATATTTGAGGATTTTACATAATAGAAAATACTTTAATATAACAAATAATAACATAAAACACCAATTAAAAGGGTGCAGTACTTACTGGACAAAAAATAATTTACTATACCATTGCATAACAGATAATTAGTATGAATTACATAAAACCTTTATCTAACAGGGCTCTTCTGTAAACATGTCACATCCCAGGACAGTGATAGCAATGCGAAAGAAATTATACTTTCTGTAAGCTAGTCGAAGATCAGGAGCTACACATACTTTCCGCTTACATGTTTATGTACTTTTGTTCCCTATACACAAGAGAAGTGTAATTTTGTTAATAACCACAGTCTTACCTGGCATCTATTTATCTGATTTTCCATTTCCCTTTAATCTTGATTCACTTTCACAATGTCTAAATAAACATTCCTTACTGCATGTCGCACAAACATTTTATTCTATCAGTACCATCCCATTCCTGACTACATACTTCCTTCTATCACATTCGATTCTCTCTCCTGACACATACCACGTATTAAACACGGATTACAGTACTACAATACCAACATACGCACGTACACTGCCGCTCAAAAGCTTCATGCACTCATTCGATTTACTGAATCTGTGTAATACTGCAAAAAGTTAGGTTACGATTGGTTTAACTTTCATCTACTTGTGGGTAATGAACTTGGCTACACAAAATATGGCTGTCAAAATTCCGAAATTTTATAAATTGGGGAAAACTTGGATCCACATCTTTCCTGCTCACCTGCCAGATCTAAATAAATTTTATCACACTATGTACTCCCTGACTCTCTACTGAACGTCTAACTGCTCAGGTGTGATATTCAACATGGATAACGGTTTATATTCAACCTCTGATGATCTATGCCTGTCTTTACCGCGTACTACAGATCACCGACCTGCGAACAGCCATAGAATAGAAGCATTTCTTTCCTGGATGTGTAGATGTGTGACACTTTTTTGAAAACGAAACAAGCAACGCGCGAATTGCGTGTGGACGAACATATTCAATTTACACCATGGTAAATGCGACAAAACCGGCAGTACAGAAAACTTCCAATAAAAAACGGGTTACATTTTCATTGTGCTCGAATAAAAGTGATCCGTGTGTGAAAGTGCGTACACATCGTCCGGAAGAAGTAGCATATAGGTTATCAAAATCCGTAGACACAAACAGTGAATGTAACAATAAAACGTGGAACTCGGCCGTTATTACTACCAAAAAGACAGTAATATCTGAAGCAGTGGACATCTCGGGGAAGGTTTGTGGTGTGAAGAAGACTCTAGTTAGAAACGTCGAACAGGTTTTGCCGTCACACTGTGCGCTTGTAAGAAGAAGACCCTACCCTTCGATTCCAGTAGATATTTCACATAACAAACCACTGGCAGATGCGAAATCAACTTATAAAAGCAAATATGCTGCCCCAGAACTGTACACAACGTTATGTATTGCCAAGGAAATTCAGGATACTGCCAAGACAGACGGAAAACGACCCAGTAGCTTTGGTATTCCTCCACCAGCTAAGCAAATGCTAGATGGGAAGGTATTTATATTTCTGTAATAGTTCCTGAATGTAGACCTCAAAGAGTTTTGTTTTTAGTTCAAATGTACGGTTATTTATATTTCTTCAGTAGTTCTTTAATGTAGACCTGAAGAGTCTTTTATGCAGCAATTTTTTATCACACTTAGAAGGGGACCAATATAAAGTTAATAGTAATCACACCCTCCCCCCAGCCTCAAGTTTGATTTTTGTTCAGAATTACACTTTTCAGTTCTGGAGCGGTACCAGTTTCTTATTCAGAATTATTGAACAAAGGAAGTCCAAGACATTTTATGTCACGTGCAAGGTGAAAGTAGGGTGATGGAGGACCTACATCCTCACTGTATTATTTCAACATTGACTTCCAGTTTTCCAAATGTTAGTTTTCTAAGAGGTTTCAATCATCAAAATTGTATATGCAGCCTCCGTTTCTTCCAACTAAGCCGTACATTTTCTATTTAACACCCTTAATAATGGTCAGTGAACCACGAAACTCATGACTTTTTATTATGTAATGACTTTTTTTTCTGTTAATGTCTTTGGTCTATCACTACAATTCTCTAAGCACTGTACTTTTAAGTATTTAACATTGTTTTACAGGTATACAGAGACAAATATGTTGTACATCTTGAGTGTGAAAATTTTTGGAAAATATGTGAGTCAGCCACAACTGGCTAAGTAAATACAATCATATATTTTTAGTAATATTAAATTACAGTGGCAGTATTCATTTTGATCATTTTCCAAGAAAAGCTTGGTGTGAAATATTCTTACTACCAGAGCTCCATAGGTGAGTCGGAGCCTGGTGGAAAGATCGTTTGCCTTGTGCTTAACCCACAAGTGATTAAGTGTGGTTAATAGATTTAATTATAATTTTTGTAACTGTGATTATTATTATTATTACTGTTATTTCAGATTTTAAGCAAACTGAACTTCCCATTTGAAGAGACACTGTACAGGGACCTTGTCTCTCTGACTGTGCATGATGAGGAACTCCTTAGCAGTGAGAGCAGGCCAGGGAGCCAAAGAGAAGTAGAATTCAGACAATACAGAGATGATGAACCTCAACTCAGAGACTTTTATACACCATCAGATGGAAAGGAATACAGTGTTGTGGAAAAACCACCAGCCCGTCTGATGGAGAGGATACAGCGTTACAGTGGTTTCAGTTTATATGAAAGAAGTCAGATGTGGTTTCATGATTAGGGGTGATATGCATGTGTTTCCAGAAAAAGATTGTTGATTGACAAGATTCAATAGACATTGTGGACTGTGAAAATGTCACTTGAATTGCAGCTGAATAGAAAATATAATCATTATTTTATCTGAACCATAACATTGGTTACTTCTCACTGTGATTTCAGTCTGCTGTGGAAATGGGATCTGTGGATTGTAGTTCAGTGTGTTACAGTTAAGTCTGTAGTTACATGTATTTATTTAAAGAAGACATTGGAAAGTTTTAGTTCAATATATTGCAGTTAACCCTTTAAAGACTAGCGTCCACTATAGTAGACTCACCTTGTAATGCCATAAATGCTAACGTCTACTCTAGTAGACCTTCGTTTGGCAACGCTGACAGCCCTCTCTTTCTATCTGACTGCACAATGTCGCAACACTGAATCACTCATGAAAGCAGTCCTGTGTCATATTTGTGTGGAAACACTTTGTCAGCTACCAAAGAAACCCAAATTAGCCATGAATGCATGTGTCATAAATCTTGAAAACGTACTGTGCAGTTAGTTATGTCTTGCATTTAGTTAGTGGACTGGAATGGTTTGGTAATAAACCTTTTGGGTATTCTACTAACAGGCAGCTGAGTAAGGGTTCCTAGGTCAGGAAAGGGAACATTATACCTGTTCTATGCATTATACCACCAAACGGCTTGCAGAATTTCAACTTCATTCAATAGAGATTTTTCTGTTTGCAGGTTAGTTGTACTGAAGTTTTGTTGACAGTGCAACGTGGTGATGTTTCGTGTGTGAAAAGAGCTTGTGTGCTGTCTCGAAATGAAATATAAGAAATCGTAATGGATTCGGACAGTGACGGGGATAAATATCAAGCAACACAAGAATCGGAGGATGAAGAGGAGCCACACCCACCTTTGCGATGGTCTTCCCTGTCACAGCTTTGCATTCCATTCTATGGACAAACGTTGGCATGTGCTAGGCACTGTCACATACTACGCTTTCTACATTTCATGGACAATAATAGGAATGGAGTTGACAGGACGGATGACAGACTGTGGAAAATACGAGACTTGTTTGAAATTATAAGGACGAACTTTTCAGAATTTTACTACCCATCCGAACATTTGGCAGTAGATGAAGTCATTGTGAAATTCAAAGGAAGGGTATTATTCAAGCAGTACATCCCGAAAAACGCAAACGTTTCGGCATTAAAATGTTCAAACTATGCGACTGTACTGGATACACATATGACATGAATGTTTACCTCAGTAAAGACACACACCTGACAACAACCCACGCTACAGTGACTAATCTGACAAGGGGTGTAGAAGGATTTGGCCATAAACTGTATATGGACTTCTTTTCCTCCCCAGACCTGTTTGATGACTTGGCCCAGAAAAAAATTTCTTGTTGTGGGACTGTGAGACTACATAGAAAGGGCATGTCTAAGGACCTCAAACCCAAGACACTGAGACTGAAACGTGGTGACATTCGAGTAAGGACCAGGGGTGACTTGACAAGAGAGACATGTGCCTCCTGACAAACATTCACTATCCACCCAGAGAAGGCAATTATCGTGATGAACACGGGAACGCAATAAAGCTGGCAATTGTGGCGGATTATAACCGTCACATGGGGCATGTTGATAATGCAGATAGGATGGCCAATAGCTACACGGCCAGCCATCGAACATGGAAGTGGACAAGAAAACTCTTTTTCCATCTGTTAGACCTGGCCATTGTCAACAGTTACATCTTCTTAACTTCATGTGGTGGGAAGAAAATCTTACATAGAGATTTTCAATTCACCCTTATCAGAGAGATGCTGGCTCGGTCTGGGCATGAGCCATGACCATCCATGCCTGTAGGGAGACCAGCCTCAGCTTCTGATAACACCGGAAGACTGGACACACGTCACAATAAGCACTGGCCTGGCCGCAGTGAAACGTAATGGCGATGTCGTGTGTGTTCAGTGGGGGGCGTGAAGCAAACAGTGATATTCAGATGTGTCAAGTGTGACGTGGCGCTTTGTGTCGATCGAAACTGTTTTGAAGATTACCATACAAAGACCAACTTGTAAGACATCTATTCGTCCGTCCTCCTTACAAACAGTTGAAGCCTTTGGCCGCAATGTAAGTAAAAGAACATGGATATTTACAGGTTCGTTTAGAAACTTATCTTCTCCATTACACAGTAAGGAAATACAGCATTTTTAAGGCATTCTGAACAATGTCTGTTTCCTTCTCCACAAAATGCTTTTTGTTTCACAAATTTATCCTGCTTAGTTCTCGAAATATTCAGGTTTTGCGAATATCATGCACAAAATTTAAATACACCGCAGAAAAATTCGGTGAGTTGGGACTTACAGTTGGGATTTAACTGGGTGTTTAAAGGGTTAATGTTAAGTTTTTAGTCATCATATTTAAAAAAATATGGTGGAAATTGAAGACAGTGCACCCTAAATGCCCCCCCTCCCCCAAATTGCCTTCAGTATGAGGATTATATTATTTAAGAGGTTTTTGATAAAAGGTCACAATCCAATTTACTATTGCATCACGAGAAATCTTTAAACAACACATAGTATAATTGCTTGCATCATGAACTGTTGCATTGGCTTGCTGAAAGACAGCATAGGTTCTTTTGTAATTGAACAGGTGTTCAAAAAGTGTCACATTGTAACATACTGGGGTGAATTAATAGTCTCAGGATTGTGGTGAAGGGGGTTGACAAAATAAGCCCACTAATCCAATCCTAGTTGCACTCATAGCACACTACACATCCTAACTTATATACCGTGGGATTTTCTGCAGACCAGTGCCTGTTACTCCTAGAGTTCATGTATTCACTGAGATGAAACAAAGGCTCATTGCTAAGTGGAACAAGTGTGGGGTCTTTCTCAACCTTTCAGGTGCCAGTTCACAAAATTCATTCTAGCTTTGTTGCATATCATGCTGATGCAGACATTTATTTGCTCTGCAAGTTAAGCCAGCAATTTTGTTGTTGTCTCCCATCTAACACTAATTTTGTGTAATTTTGTATGCATCTTGATATGTGTTAACAGTTGCATCATTAGGAGAGACTTAATATTACTGTTGGTTCTGTTAGCATTTATATCATATTTAACTGCAAAGTGTTAAGAGATGAGGTTTCAACTGTCATTTGAAAAATATGTGTAAAAGATAAGAAAGCTGGATGTGAGAATACAAGAGGTCAGCTTATTGTAACTGAAGTTAGGGTTTAGAAAATCAGTTTTATCTGAAATGGTAAGTAAGGCTTAAATTCAACAGAAAATGCTATATCAAAACTGTGGAACTCAGAAAACATTCTCAGTACAACACACCCTACCCACACACTCAATCCATAGTTCAGTTTTACAAAATATGCTCAATCATACAGTCTGTGTGTGAAAAGAACACAAGAAGTATGTCAGTGCTGTTATTTCACTGCGTACCATTTGGCCCACCCCACGAGAATTAATGTAAAAATTCTTAAAAATAATGTGTAACTGCACCATCACCTAGTGTCTAGAGTGTACTTTATACAGCTTTGTTTTCCTTGCCTTCTAGGTGTAATTCTGTAAGTATGAATTTTTTTAAATATTAACCTCTCAAGGAAAATTTAGTGTTTCATTTCAGTGCAGTCCTTGAGTGTAACAGTATTTTGACATCAACATTCTTCACATTATCTTTCTATTTCAAAGTGTCAAATAGGTGATAGTGCAATTACGTCTTTGTTTTAATTCGTTGCTTTCATATGGCAGTGAAATCCTCTTGCTCTTTGCAACTCAAACTCTATCATAATGCAAAAAGCAAATGGGATGTTTGGAATAAATTATATGACATGGTGGTGAGGCTGAAGCATGGCACCTCTCAGTGTATTCAGTGTATGTCAACAATGTTTAGTCAGCTTTCTTTAAGAGTATTTGGTTAATACAATGCATCTCTTATACTGATGTATCCAGTACCACAGCTGTCACAGGATGTCCTGGTGGATGCAGTCTTTCTGTGAGACAGCCTGCAGAATCCAGTATCAACGTGTCACTGTTATTAAATATTAGTTGCCAGTAACACCATGCCTCACGTGTAACCAACTCTACTTTAATAATTTTAACTTTTACTCTAATGGGTAAAGTGGCCAGTGAAAGAAGTTAACCATTCACCTCCATTTAGTGCCCAGGGACATTACCTTTTACTTTACCAGTTGTTTCATCTCCTATTGTTACAGCATTCATTGGTAGATGCTCCAGCAGGTAATGCATATCATGTTTTCTTTCACTGCAGTGGCCTGTCTTTTAACTATCTCAATTAAAACAAAATTTAATAATGGGTCTAATAAGTAATTTCATTATTATGAGGTGCACACAGGAAGTAAGAGCCAACTGTATGTGGGGGGCCATGCAGGTGACACATACACTTCCTGTCAAGGTCATTCTTCTTTATGTGAAGGGGAATGTGTATTGCATAATGCAGTGTCTATTTTCTTTTCCCCCAACCGTTAATTAAAGATGAACACGAAAATCGAAAGTCCAGCTACCTGTGCCATGGGGTCAGTGATAAGATTTTTTAAACGTTAAAAATGTTTATTCGGCAGAAATTCACAGGCAGATAGTTAAAGTGTGTGGTGAAGGCAAAATGAACGAAGCAAATGTGAAGCATTTGTTGTTCAAAGAAGGCAGGACTTTTTGGCCAGCAAGAGTCTGAGGACTGACCAAGAGAGAAAAGATGTTATGCAGGACTGGTTGAAAGGCTTGTTATTCGGGCATTTTATCTGTACATTGTATTCCTATTTTAATATTGAATTCTACATTGTACTCAACTTCCAAGATGACCTTCTCTTGTTCAGGAAACAGTACTGGATTTCTACTGATAGGCATACCTGAAGTTTCTCTCTTTTTGAATGGGCCCATCTTATTAAGTGACATGGCTTATTTAAATCCCTACATATTCATAACTTTGACACAAGATGGAATTGAGTCTGTAATACACATTATTTCCAGCACCTAAAACATTGTTATCACTGCAAAGATCATGCAATCAGACATGCACATCAGGAATACAGTGTTACTTTTAGAGCAAATACTCTCAAGTAATGATTTGCCTCTACCATGAACTAAATATTTTCCATTCCTTTATACAAAGTTCGTTCCATCAAAAACCACAGAAATATGTGAATGATGGTAATTTTTATGCTGTATGCTCATTTAAAACCCAAACGTTATACAAAATATACTCTGACATTCAATAATATAAGGCAACATAGGAACAATTCAACACAAAGAAATGCAATGTGACTGAGATTCTGAAGTAACTCTTAACAATGTATCTGTTAATACTGTGTCAGTCTGTCAGTCTTCTTCAAACTGCAGGTACTCTTTTACACTGTTATAACCTTCACTTTTAACAAAGGGTACCAAAATTCCTGTTGGTTTTTTACCTTCTCTAGTACGGCAAATAGAACAGTTGCACAATCCACGACATGGTGGACAAGCCCAATCCTGCAATCACAAAATTACTTTAACTACTACACTGCATATACTATTTGTGTTGACTGAAAGTGTTTTGTTGTGTACGTATGAAAAGAGCCAATGAAAAAGTAACTTTAGAATGAAAATGCAAACTGCTACTAAAACAAGTGAGTACAGAATAAAGAGTGTGGACAGGAATGACAATTATTAGGACATATGTGAATGAAATTCTGATTTGACAAATTAAGTTTTTCAAAATGTTTGATTGGATATGTAGTTGGATCTCAAAAAGTCAATGTTCTTGGTGCAAGTCCTTTTAAATTTGGGAATTTTAAATATGAAAGATATTTGTAAAATTGAATATGAATGTTTGAGTGGAAGGCTTCTTTCTTTTCATCATTTCTCTGCATGTCCACTATATTTCAAGCTATAAATTTCATATGCTCCTTCTCTTTTAGTGGTGTCAGGGGGGTTACACAGCAAGTGACATCTGTGGAGCACTTCTCAAAATCATGAATTTTTATACAGATACATTCATGAAAGATTCAACTTTGTTGTGAGTCTGCAAGAAGAACTCATCGAAACATCACCATCTTTTTCTGGGCTAGGATGGGCCAGATGAAACTAGTGTGGGACATAGGTTGCTGAACCTTTTTTATTATAAGAGAATTCAGAAAATAGTTACCTGTAATGTGGCCAATGGCACTGATGCAGACACATTTTTAGTCAGTGAACACTAAGAGTATGAAGTTCCTAAGAATTGTGTTTCCATGTTTCAGTTATCTGTGACATGCTGGATATGTTAAGAATCTACTCATGATATTAACCATGTGAGAAATATTACCGGATCTTTCAAAGCCTCTTCAGCACTCTCTCCATATCTATTCTTGAGGCATGGCCCACAGAACTGCCCTCGAACACCCACACAGCTACCTGATCGACATATTGTTTTGGTGTCCAGTGTTTTCTGCCTGCAGACAGACAGACATCAAAATAAGAGATTCATCATTGTAGTATAGTGACTCGTATATTAAATTTATAATTTCCTGTTCAGCTAGTACCTGTATCTCATACACAAAAAAATATTTTACTAACATTATCTCTGCATGATTTGATACATATGCAGAACCAATGTGCTAGTACCCCTATCCTGCAGTTCTGCTGCATACACACTGTCAGCTTGTTTATGCCACTCCTGAGTATACTCCATGACTCAGGCGGTTGGTCCCCAGTTTCTCACCACGGAGATCCAGGTTCAAACCCAGGCCAGCCCATGTGGGATTTGTGGCGGACAGAGTGATACTGGAGCAGCTGTTTCTCCAAGTACTTTGGTTTTCCCCTGTGTCAGTGTCATTCCACCAGTGATCATATTTTATTCATCTATCAACATTATAAACCTTAGCAGTTGATGGCATCATTTAATAACACACCCCTCACAGCACAAAAGTTATGCAATCCCCATTCTTGGTAGGCTGCATTAGTGCATTGTTAGGCAAAATGTAACAAATTCAAGCCTAGTGTTTACTATTGCACACAAATAATTACATACATATTTAAAATTAAAGGTATTCAAATGTTTATGCTTCGGATAAAATCCAAAATGGAATAAAGTTTATAAGGAAATTTTTCATTAATGCAAGGCTTTGGGGATCAGAATGAGATGTATCAACTCTTCAACAAGCTAAAATCAGTAATGGCAACATGCCATTGTACAAGAGGTCCCAGTTACAAGTGCCCAGCCAACACTTTGTATGAATCTACTGTTTCCTCACACCTGCAACATGTCATACTTTGTCCTTACTAATTTAATCATTGTAATAACAATAAGTGCTGATCCCAGTGGCCATGCAGTCTTAGGCGTAGGTCTGCGGCTGCTCGCTTGCTGAGACCGTGGGTTCGAATCCAACTGAGGGCATGGACATTTGTCTGTCATGAGTGTTGTGCATTGTCAGGTAGAGGTCTCTGCGACGAGCTCACCACTCATCCAGAGGAGTCCTACTGACTGTGGTGCATCATTGTGTGTAATCTAGAAACCTCAAGAATGAGGAGACCATGGACCACATGGGGCTGCAGCACCACAAGGGGGGGGGGGGAGTAAAAAGTACAGATTGCAGCAAAACATGTTATACTTTTTCCTATTCTAGTAATAAATAAATGGACAAAGAAGCAGCTTGTATTAGAATATCTAGCTACCTGCACTGATGACAACATGTACCACGTTCTGAAGAATATGTCTTTCTACCACTTGACTGGGCCACATTTCTTATGTCTTCTTCTGTCACCTCCTCAGGGCTGAGAACAACTGAAACATCTGTTGAGCGTCTGTTTATCTGTCTCTGAGGTAAAAGCTCTTGTTCATCTGACAGTTCCTGTGAAAACATCACAAAAGCAGAAAACTGATGAGATATGGGTGGCGTTTCTCACCTTCATTTTTCAGTACATACATACATGAATAAAACCAAGAAATGAACACAGACCACAGGAACAAAACTAGTTAGCAGTAAAGTATGCATTAATAATAGGATAGTGGAGTAAGTCAAAGTTTTTAATTATTTGCATATAATATATACTATGGAGAAGAGAATCTGAATATACAAAGTTTAAATTTTATCAGAATTCTAGGAACTATAAATCACATCTTCAAACCAGCATTAGTTTCTAGGCACAGAAGTATGAATCAATGTGATCCTTACTAGCCTAGCACTGTATTATGGCAGAGAATCACAAAAAAATAAGAACATGATGAGGGAACATTACATGCATGTGTCTCATGAGGAAGACTCTGAGATGCGCTCTTTTGGACTAAAATAAATGAAGAAATTATAAGAGAACTACAAATTCCACAAATAAGAGAATTTACAGAATACAGAAGAAACCGGAAAGAATAATTGGTTTCAAAAAAATCTTCAAAAGGGCTCTGGGTTTTGGAGGGTTAGTAAGACCACTTAGAGAATGGATTACTACAGCACGGTCCAGTATGACCATTACTTGAAAGGGTGATTGATAACACAACAGCCCACAGTTTGGTGTCCTGAGCTCTCTGAAAGCTACAATGTTGATAATGCTGACAGACCCGCAGTGAAACTGAAATGAAATTTGCAAGCATTCTTATCAATGACAAAAATGAAAACCCTCCTTTAACCCACCTCTATAAAAAAACATACGTGTAACATACAATTTGTACTGATGCCATCAATCGCAAATTATTCCAGCAGGAATTGTGTTTCCCCACGCAGGGGAAATACACAGGGCAAATTCCTACCAATACAGGTTTCCTATACAATAAGATTTCTGTGACACATGCTTGCTCAGGGAAATAATAAAAACACTCCCTGTATATATGATAGGAGATATGATTTACTATTTATGTATGTTACTCACTGAATGATTATGCAGTTACACTCAGTGTCTGACAGATTGCATTGACTCTCAACATGTGACAGTTATGAGTAGCTTCAAAATATGTAAGAGATTTCCCATTGAATTTTCAAGAGACTTTTTCTACTAGTACATGTATAAAAAATCTTACATATAACAAAGTGGTACCACATTTTGCTAAAAGGTTTTCCTGTATTTAGTTGCTGCCACAGACTTCCAGAGGTGGAACACACTGACAAATTGCATGATTATAGATGAAAGAGTGTTTAAACTTGTTCGATCAGATAATTACAGTAGTGCAGTCTTTACAGTCATGGCAAGATGGGCCCAATACGTTTACACCAAAATGTCAGCAAACAGCTACCATCCAACGCAGTGTAAAACCCAGAAAAGCAAAAAACTTACTAAACTGTGGTGGAAGCCTGAAATCTCACAATTATAGTCTTCTTTATGCAAAACGCACCACTGCATACAGCTATTAGAAGCAGAGCAATTTGTAAAGCATGGGGTAAGATCACAAAACTGTTAACATACCCTTTTACCATTATTACTTCACAGCCAACCAATTTACAAATCAAGAACCTACCTCACTCTCATCACCTTCCCACACATCAATAACTTCATTACTGCTAACATTCACTCTGAACTTGTACTGACAGGGAAAACACACAATCAGGTGTTTTTTTACATTCAGATTGTCATCGTCAGCATAATCATCTTCATCAGATTCATCATCATCATCGGTTTCTTCGTCACAGACATAACCATCTTTCAGCCGCCTGCAAAAATTCAATATATACCTGGTTCATTGTTCACCTGACACCACATACTACACATTAAGAAATCACCGCACATGCCATCTTTCAAATGTAGGGTTTACCTGAGACGTGACGTTGCTACACTGATGCTGATGTAGATTCCAGTCTTCTGGGATATGATGGTGTGTAGATTAGTCACAATCAACCAATATTTTGGACAAGCTTAATGCTTCAAAATTCAGAGGAGCCCAAGATGAGTGCTGTGAACAATCAAAGGCTTGGGAACTATCCTGAAGATAGAGGTAGTAAGTTCCTCTGAAATTATGGTTGATTCTTATCGGTCTACACATTGTGTCCCATAAGATTGGAATCTACATGGATTTAGCTGTCCAGGAGCATCTATTGAAGGTTTTCACAATAACCCGTATGGCATTAGCACACCACCAATCAACAAACCATTTATCCCATGCTGTGAAACAGTACTGAACTGCAGTTGCTGAAATACCGTGTTCTTAATGTTACCCTGCCTTTAATGTGCAATCAAGTGGCAGTTAAACAGCCTTTCAACAGTGTTGTGACTTTACCAGTGAATGCAGTGACAAAGTACAGGTTAAGTTTTGTTGGTCTTGGTATCCATATAATTAATTGTATGGGGAGACTGGAGTGTTAACCAGCTCTAATTGCCTGATGATGCTTAACTTATATTGTATTAATAAGGTTCAATAAAATTCTGCTATACAAATTCATCAAACAAGATAAGGTACACCCATGAGGCATTCTTAATTTTTCCTCACCTAGCAAATGCCTGAAGACATAGTCTTTTATTGACACATATGTCCTGTGAATGATGGTGAAACCTGATAATATGTGAAATTAACACAGGACACCAAGTTCACTGTAGCATGTGACAGTTAATGAAAATCTGGCAGTGATTTTAAAAAAGTTGGGGGGGGGGGGGGGGAAAAAAGGTAAAAATTTTTTTTTTAAAAATTTTTTTTTAATAATTTCAATTTTTAAAATTTT
>Ga0131853_10003743_pt1 | contig 27346 bp, 29 predicted proteins | sample TergutLab28metaG_FD_92764 | JGI IMG/M metagenome (GOLD analysis project Ga0131853, IMG submission 92764) | Labiotermes labralis P1 segment gut microbial communities from Petit-Saut dam, French Guiana - Lab288 P1 (version 2) (version 2) | ecosystem: Host-associated > Arthropoda: Insects >...
CTGCATATTTCAGTCTATCAGGGAATATTCCCGTTGAGAGCATTTTGTTACAGATGTGACACAGGGGCGAGCTAATGTACGGAGAGCTACATTTTAGTATATTAACAGATATATCGTCATAACCGTGTGAGTTTTTTGATTTCAGGGAACTGATAATTTTTTCAATTTCCTCTGTTGATGTATACTGGTACTTCATATCTGGGTATGGACCATTACGGGTTAAGTTTAAGTAATCTGCCGAATTATCAATCTTATCCGAAACATTATGATTTTTCCATGTTATGGATAAAAAGTAGTTGTTGAGAAAATCAGGCATGGTTTGAGAGTCAAAGTTTGTATTATCGTGGGTATTCAGCTGGTGTACATCATCATTTTTAGTCATCATCCCAGTTAATAGTCTAGTAATGTTCCAAATGGTTTTCATTTTATTTTTAGAGGTTTCGACCTGTTTACTGAAGTAACACTTTTTCTTTGTGGTGATATTCTTTGTGTTGTAAGAACAATATTTTCTCTCACTGTTATCTGCGCATTGTGATCAGAAAGCCCATTGATATGGGGATTTATAATATAATTTTTAGTCCTTGTTATAAGTATGTTATCAATAGTGATAGTGCATGCTTTTGATTTACGTGTAGGAAATGATACTCTTCCAATTAGGTTATACATTTGTACTAGTGCATCTAATTGTTGCTTTTTCTTACAGTTTTTTAAATAGTAAATATTTATGTCACCACATATCATGAATTCAATTTTATTACTATACCATGTGTTCAAAATACTGTCTAGGTTCTTAAAAATTTGGTAAAGTTGCCTGAAGGTGACCTGAAAATAGCTAATATGATTGACTGCAAGGGAGATATTTTTAGCCTTACAGCACAAATCTCAATATCCTTCTCCTTGCAGTATTTATCATTTGAGTTAGAGAAGAAATCAAGATCTTCAGAACAAAAATACACACCCCTCCATTCTTGAATCTGTGTCTACAAAATTTATATCCTAATTTAAATTGGTCTGTGTGTAGATTATCTATTTCATAATCTTTCAAGTGATGTTTGGTTAAGCACATTATGTTTGGCTAGTCAGGAAAAAGGGAGTTTGATACCTCGTCCACATTTGATTTTAATCCCCCAGTATTTTGATGGAATATTTTGAAAAGGTTTTTACTCTTAGTTAGCTTTTTTGTGTTTGTATCATTTTCCAAACTGTGTACATTTTTCACCATAAAAAATCATTGCCTCTTATACTTGGGGCTTTCTTGTTTCTAGTAGAAGTTCTACGAGTCTCTACTGTCTTATCAACGCTTCCAGACTGGGTATTGTCTATAATATATTGTGTTTGCTCAAGAATCACAATTTCATCTTTATTGACACCTTCTTCTTCACCATCACATTCCAATTCCTGTGATACAATCACCTTACTGTTGATTTGCCTAAACTTTTCTTCATCATTCTTGTCACCATTATTATCTCTTGTTGACTCATCTTCATCCAGGTTGAACCTTTCTTCACTATTCCTATCATCACTAATGTTCTTGTTTCTTTGTTTAGAATTCCTACTATCAACTTCACTCTCATCTCCTTGAACCCCATACTTTTCACTCATTACTGTGCTTTGCTTTAGCTTATTGTCTATTATGGAGTACATTGCTTGAGCTATTTTGTCTGAGAAAAGCAATTTGCCTAACTTATTAAAATGTAGGCCATGTCGTGTATGATACTTTCTGTCTATGTCTATCTCTATTAGGGCTACTTGCTTATGTTCTTTAGTAACTTCCATCAATTTTTTTGTTAAAGGACCTTATTCCCTTATTTTCTGGCGAGTAATATGATAAATCATAATGGATTGGCACATTTGTTAGTACAATATTGGTGTGATTGTTTGTCTTAATGAACTCCATGATATGATCAATAATTGATTCACCCTTATCAGCATTAAAGTCATTTGAGCCACCACAGATGAGGATTACATCTCTTTGGGTTAGGCTTCCTAAAAAACTATTTTCTGATTCAAGAAGGGTATTTAGTTCACAACCCGGATTAACCCTACTATATATGCCAATTTTATTACTTCGTGAAAGTTCCACATTTTCCCTAATTCCTCTAAGGAAACTGTCATGAATCATTGTTATTTTATATTGTCTTCACTTATTTTTTGTTACACTATTCATATAAGTCACTACACTTGATACTGTTTCCATTCTTTTGTTTCTTATTTTGCCATTGAGTAAGGTTGGAATATGGTATATTTGAAAATCCTCCCTGTTTTCTTTCCTTCTTCGTTGAGTCCTGCCCCAACATTGGTGCAGTAATTTCGTCCAGTGATCATGGTTGGGAATATCAGAAGCATTATTTTCTTCTTGAATCTTCAGTGTGATATCATTTGCTTGCGAGTCTTGTAGGTTAGTTAGTTGCTCGTAGCGGTTACCTGTAAAGAAGGGATATGTATTATTTGCCTCAGTGAGATTCTTTGATAAAAAGCCTTTCCTGTGGCACTTTGCTGATATTACTGTTCATTTATTATCTTCTAGTCTGTTTGACTGTACTAATTCACTCATATCTCTAGATGAATTAATTGCTGCGCTGGTCCAGTCACCATGAGCGAGTCTTTATCACTTTCCTTTTGTAGAAGTTGTATAATTAATTTTGCTGATTCTAATTCATCTAATGCACTATGAAGTTGATTCTCCATTAACACACAATTTGAGCACTCAGACACACTTAAATCACATTTATTTTGATTGTATGGATCAGAACTCACCACATTGTTATATTACTAGAAGTGTTAAACTTTTTATGTATGAGTAAGCATTGAAATGATTTACCATTCCCTTTTTCACTCAATCATGAGTTATGGAATAATATTCTGGGGGAATTCATCACAAAGTATTACAATTTTTAAGATACAGAAAAAGGTAATTAGTGCTAAGATGGGATGATGAAACAGAAACTTGTGTAGAAATTTGCCAAAAAATTAAATATCTTACCTCTCAAATTACTATACATATACTCTTTAGTAATATATGTAGTTAATAATAAAAATCTACTTCAAAATTAATGCAGATAATTATAATATACTTATTAGACAAAGAAAGAACTGGGAACTGTCTCAGGCAACTTTGGCCATTTTTCAAAAAGGAGCTCATAGGGAATCAAAATTTTTAATAGTTTTCCTATTGCAATTAAGGATAGCTCAGATAATCCAAGTAATATAAGTTGCTTTAAAACATTTTTTGTATTCACACTATTTTTATAGTCTGGATGAATACTTTAACAAACAGTATGCTACTGATAAATAATATAGTACGGTTTTTTACAGAGTTATGTCTATCAGTATGAAAAGAAGAGAAAATAATGAATAACAAATTCTATTATATTGTTTTTTAAGTACCAATTGCATAATTATAATTGTTGCAATTTTTAATGATGAAAGGTAAGTTATTCATGTTTTGTTGTTACCTGCTACCTTTCTTGTGTTTGACTGTAACTGTATTTCATCTTCATAACAAAAGTGGAGTAATATGTTACATGAATGAATTTTTATGTTGGGTTCATTCTTGTATATATATTTATGTTTTGTTTTATGACATGTTCTATAACCAAAATTGTATCCATTTCTGGGTTTGTTGAATAAAAATAATAAGAAAATAAGAAAAATATAGAACTTCTTGGCTTGGAAACAAATACGTATGAATAGGAAAAATCATATTGCACACATATTTCCAAAATCGAGCAGTAATTTGAGTAATAAGGAAATAATCAAAATAATTTATTATACATACTTTAATTTTAATTAGTGTGTTATGTGTTTATTAGGACATGATTGCTTGTTAGTCACAAATTATAATATATGATAGGCTTCACATCTGATGTATCAATGAAATATTAATGTAATATTATGTAACAAGCAACACAATGATTTCTTCTGCAATGAAAGACCCACAGCTTCGGTTGATGTATTATGTCTTGTAAGAATATTTTAAAGTCTGTGGATCATCATACTTTTCTGAATCAGACTTTTGATGCTGCAGAAGACATGGTACCACTTATGAGTAATGTGATTAATATCAATTCAAAATCATTCAGAATTGTTGTATATTGTTGGAAAACATGCACTGGGATGCAGCTTAATTAGTTTCTCTCTCTCTCTCTTTTTTTTTTTTAATAGAGACACTTTGCTGAAGGCCAGTGGTATCATTTTGTAGGCAAATGATTTGGACATCATGGTATGATAGACCATTTGCCCCTGAGCCCATAAAATTCACATTTATGCAATAGTATATCATGATTTACAAAGTTGATTGCTTTTTCTAAGTCAAAAAATATTCCACCAACTGTTAATTTATTATTAAGTGCTAGTAATATTTCATTTATTAGTTTGAAAGAGGCTTTTTCAGTTGAATTATTTCTGAAGACATATTGTTCATTTGTTAATATATTGTTTTGGTTTATGTGTTGGTACAATCTTGTATATAATAACATTTTCCAGAATATTTGAAAAGGATGTAAGTAAAGAGATAGGTCTAAAATTGCTTATATCCATTTTGTCTCCTTTTTTATGTAACAGCTTTATTTCAGATAATTTTGATTGGGAGGGAAAAATACCCGATGAAAGTGATTTGTTACATATGTATGTTAGAGGAGATGTGATGAAGGAAGTACTTACTTTTATAATTTTCAGAGGAATCCCATCATATCCATGAGAGTTTCTGGATTTTAGTGTTTGATAATTCTTTCTATTTCTTTGGGTGTTGTGTATTTTAGTTTCATGTTTGAAGAGGGGAGCTTAAGTTTTTTATGAAAACAATGTATGGGACTGTTAAAATTTTATCATTTTTAATGTTACTAGTTATTTTGTCAGCTACTGTTAAAAAGTAGTTATTGAAAAAGTTTACAGTTGATTGTAGATTAGTAATTAACTTTCCATCTATTTTTATGAGTTGAGTACCTTTATTTGTATGGTTTTTGCATGCTTCCACTTTTATAATATCCCAAGTGGTTTTTATTTTATTGTTGGATTTAGAAATTTTATTGTTGTAATAAAGTTGTTTTGCAGCTTTAATTACTTTTGACAAAATATAGGCAGTAAGATTTGTAGTGTGCCTTTGATTTAGAATTACTACTATCTCTACTGATCAAGTAAAGTTCTTTTTTATGCTGGCAAGAGGTTGTTATTCCTGTTGTAATCCAGGGTTTTTTATTATGTGTACTGTATATTTTCTGTAACAGAAAGCTGGAGTTTAAAATTCTCAAGTGTGTGTTAAGAAAGTTTTTAAAAACAGTATTAACATCCTCCTCTATAAAACCGTTGTCCCAGTTTTCATAGCTGAGGTTAACTCCAAATTGAGTTATAGAGAATTTATTAGTTTCTTATGTTTTGAGTTTTGTTAATATGTTTACGCACAGTAATATTATTTATTAATTGTTGTAATTTGGGCATTGTGATCAGATAGCCAGTGAATGTATGGAATAATTTTCACATTTTACTTTATCAATAAATACATATATTATCTATTGTTGTAATAGATTTATTATGTATTCTAGTTGGAAAGTTTACAGTACTATAAAGGATGTATGAGAGTAACAAGTTGTCTAATTTACTTTTTTTGTCATTGTCATTAAGGTAATTTGTATTAAAGTCACTGCAAATAAAATTCTCAATTGTGTTGTGTAAGAAATTCAGAATGGAGTCAAGGGTATGTAAAAAATTCCTGTTGTTGATCTATAGATAGATATAATGCAAAGTAGTTAAGTATAATAAGTTAATCTTAACTGCACGTGCTTCAATGTCTTGTTCCTTACAAAATTCATCTAGATGAATATTTGTACACTGAAGGGTATCATGCACAAAAATACTAACTCCACCACTCTCAAGAGATTCCCTGCAAAATATAGCACCAAGTTTAAATTCATCCATGTATATAGAAACAATTTAAAAATGTTTGAGATGATGCTCACTTAAACAAAGTACCTGGGGAAAGTCTGGAGACAAGGATCTTATTAATTCTTCAGATTTGTTTAATACACCCCTAATATTTTGGTGAAACACTGTAAAAATTGCTTTCAATATCTTGAACATTTAGTGATTCGTGTTGATGTCCAGTCATAAAAAATCATGTCTTGTGGTGGGTAGTCTCCTGGCTTGTTTAGAGGGCAATTTGTCTTCCTTTTGTTCTTGCTCTCTATTTGCTTGTTCTTCATGAATTATCTGATCACTATCCTTGTCCACATTGTTGCTTACAGTATTATCTCCTTTCACTTTTGTTCTTTCCATCTCATTTTTATGGGGTCCTTCTTTTGCAGCTTAAGATCTCTTTATAGAGCTAGCAATTGTTTTTGCAGCCTGTTCTTTCTCCTTTCTATTAAGATGGAGGCCATGTTTAGTAACATGATCTCTATCAGAGGTCACTTCTACTGTAGCTGCATTTTGAAAACTCCTTATATGTTGAAGGCCTTTACTCCATAGTTAACACAAGAACATGTCCCTAGGTCAAATCTATTAGGCACATTCACTACCAAAACATTAGTCTGACTGTGCCTCACCACAAAGTTTCTTATCTGACAAAGATTCATTTCTACTTATATCTGTTATGCTAGTCCATACAACAGCATCATGTTTTGTTCAAGCGCCAGTATCTCTATTAACTGTATGTGTAATTGCTGTAAGATCTGATCTGGGTTTTAATAAGCCTTGAATTTCAAAATCATCATCTAGGTTATGTTGAATTTCAGAACCCATCCCTTTTGTGTGGCTATCTTCCTATGATTAAAATTTTTTGTTTCGCCATTGTGGACTTATTTCATCTAGTTTTACAGTTTCTAACCAATGGGTGGCTTCCCACTGGGTCTGAGTTCACATATTCACCAACGTAACAATTGTTGAGCACTTCATACTGGTTGCGTATGACTGGTGTGGGATGCTGTAGGATTGTTCAGAGAGATAACCGCAGTATCACGCATATATAACAATATTTATTAGTGTCAAGAGTTTCTTGTACAGTCTGGAGACGACTTAATAGTCGTGATATAGTCCTGGGCTGCAGCAGGGCGTTTAGCGTAAAAAACCTGCCGGATGGGAAGCGACTGGCCCGCTCGGTTGGCGTCTCTGCGGTGTGATGTGGAGAAGCGTCCGGTCAGCCGCGGGTGGTGTACCGCTTGATGCATGGCTGGGCTTGTGAGGTGAGGGCCACAGTGAACCTTGGCAGCTAGTGGCCGGTACTGTTGCTGGCCGAGGGCTGCTTGCTGTACGCCAGGATGAGCGGTGGTGTGCCCAGTCCATGAGGCATCGTGGCTGGGCAGTCAGGCATTGTGCCTCCTGTCTTGATGTAGTCTTGCAGAGCTTCCATCTCGATGTGTTGTGGACAGTTACTCCTTTCCGAATGAACTGCTTTTCACCAAGCCAAGTCAAGCCAAAATATTAACTGGAGGCAGAGACTTGCACGAAGCGCAAGTTGACGTCCATCTCTCTGTTAGCCATTCCTGCGTTTGACTGCATTGCTGGGCTCAGTAACAGATTCCTAAACTCTAACAGGGCAATATGCTAACGCTAACGATTTAGAAGTCAGGCTGAGGGCCTTGACTGATCATGACAAAGACTAGGGCCTAGGTATGGGAGGGATAAACTTTGGTTGGTTGGCTGACTGGGTTCTGAGCCCAGACTAGCTGTGTTGCATACTGGAGGAATGCAACGATTGTCAGGCGCTTAGGTGAAGCCGCCGCGCCTGGGGGAGGGAAGTGCGGGCCATGCCCCGACTTTGCATCGAATACCCTAGCATTTGCCTTACAATTGATGAAAATCACGGAAAACCTCAGTCAGGGTAGTCGAATGGCGCTCGGCTGTTCAGCGTCGAACGCGATTCGTTTTGTCGACTTGGCCATCGTGGGCGATGGCCGCGACTGGTCAGCTGTCCCCTGCCGCTCTTGGCTTTCGCGTCAGGCGACGGTGTCAACCCTCGGTCAGCTTAAGTATATACTGAATTGCCGTACTAAGGGGTTCCCCACATCAGCAAAACTTGAGTCAAAGCTCTCGGTCAGGGCTCTGATGTGGTCGACAAACAGCGGAACGCCCAGATCCTCGTGTATCTGCCTGTTACATACGTACCAAGGAGCACTAGTAGCGAGGCGAAGACACTTGGATTGTAACATCTGAAACCTCCGGACATGGGAGCGGGCAGCGCACCTACACGCGGGGCACGCATAGCGTACCCATCCTTTGAACAGCCCTCTTCCGGACCTGATCGATGTGAGGCGACCAGGTGAGTCGTGTATCTAGGGTAATTCCCAGATAACGCGTTGTGTCGACCCATTGGATTGGTTCCCCGAAGAGTGTTACTGGTCGGTGATGGATGAAGCGCCGTCCGGCACGCGCGAAGATTAAGAGAGCCAAGCCAAGCCGAAGTGCTAACTGGTCTGTTAGCTATTCCTGCGTTTGAACGCATCGCTGGGCTCATTAAGACACCTAAACTTTAACAGGGAAATATGCTTACGCTAATGATTTTGAAGTCAGGCTGAGGGCCTTGACAGATCATGCCAAAGACTAGGGCCTAGGTTGCCCTGGACTAAGTATGGGAGCTTGGAAAAGTGGCCTCCTTTATACATATTTCTGCCGGGTTGTCTGCTCTGCCATTGGTTGTTTGGAGGAGTTGGTAGGCGTGGCTTGATGGATCAGTGCGTGTTTTGAGGCATAAAAAGGGCCTTTTTGCTATCGTCACTTAGGTGTTTTGGCAGGTTATGGGTGGGTGAAAGGAGACAGACATAGATGGAGCGCTTTCTTGTCACGGGAAGCGGTGCTTGGTTTCGGAGCGCGGAGCAGAAGCTGGAGTTAGACGGAGGTAGAGATGGAAGGAAAAACGGAGGACTAACTAGAGGAAAGAGATGCGCTGTCATGAAGGTGTTCCCACAACTTGTTGGGGGTTGCTACGACATATGCTGGATATCGGGGCTCTGGTCTACCCAAGCCAAGGTGGAAGGTATCGTACCGAGGGCTGCATGATACTGGGGTACAGATAGCAGTGTCGTTAACGATCGCCTTGGGGAACCAGGTCGCACCCCATTCTATGTAGGCCTTGCATCCGCGTGGGGCTTCGTGGACGGTAACTTTGTTTTTTCCCATTTTGTAGGACGGCTTCTTTTTGGGGGAATCTGGCAGACATAAATGGATAGACCAGTGGCTCAGGAGACGGAGTATCTCTCTCCATAAGGATCCACTTGGGTAACATGGAGGGGGCTCCTTTACGGCGGACTCTTGAGGTAAAGTTGAATTTTCAGGGGATGGATTGTAGAAGGCTCTGCAGACCGATGTGTCTCCGTAGGGGTCCCGTTGGATAACTTGGGGAGGGGGTCAGTTTACAGGGAACTGTGAGAGGTAGTGGAAGGAGGGCTCCGGAAATGAAGCATCTCGCTTTAAGAGAACTCTGTTAGGGGAACATGGGGGCGTCAAAGAAGGCTCTAGAGATGGGCACATCTTTCCATGGAGGCCTCGTTGGGAAACCTGGAAGGGGGCTCATATGCCGTGAGCTTTATATGTGGAAGGCTCTTGGACGGGTGCCTCTCCCTACAGTGGCCCCTTTGGGAATCTGGGGAGGGGTTCGGTCTACTGGGAACTTTGAGAGCTATATGAAGGAGGGCTCTGGAGCATCTCTCTATGGGACTCTGTTAGGGGAACCTGGAGGGGTGGGTCCTTTGCTGGGGAACCTGTAGGTTATGAAAGGAAGGCTCTAGAGACGGGCATCTCTCTTCATGGGGGGCTCAGTTGGGCAACCTGGAGTGGGCTCATCTAATGGGGACTTTGAGAGATGGTTGAAAGGGGCTCTGGAGGTGGAGCGTCTCTGTCTGTGGGAGCTCTGTGAAGGGAACCTGGAAGGAGAGCTCCCTTGCTGGGGACCCTGAAGGATATGTAGAAAAGTCTCTGGAGACGGGCATCTCTCTCCATAGGGGCCCTATATGGGGAACCTGGAGGAGGGCTCGTCTACCGGGGACGTTGAGTGATGGATGAAGGGGGCTCTAGGGATGGAGCGTCTCTCATTCTCTCTGAAGAGGCTCCATAGAGAGGGTCTGGGGGGGGGGAGCTCCACTAGGGACCCTGGACGTTATGTTAAGAAAGGATCCGTATACGGCATCTCTCTCCATAGGGGTCCCTTTAGAACCGAGGGGAACCTGGAATCTGGAGGGGTCTCATACACTGGGGACTTTGAAAGATGGAGGGCTCTAGGAACAGGGCACCTCTCTGCGAAATTTTCCATGAAGGGGACCTCGAGGAAGGGCTCCCCTATGGGGATCCCGAAAGATACGTTAAGCAAGGCTCGGAAATGGGCGTCTGCTTCCATTGGGGCCCTGCTTTGGGGGAACATGGAGGTGCCCTTCTTTCTTGAGGCATTAATTCTTATGTTTTTTAGAGAGATGCAAATGCCTTGTAAACGGGTATCTCACCCATAGGGAAGCCTGGATGGGGTTCGTTTGCTGGGATAAAGAAAAAGTATATCTGGGGTCCTTTCTTGGACCAAGAGGACATTAAAATTTTAAGTCTGGGGGCCATCTGGAACTTTAATAAAGGAACATGGCCCTCCTGAGATCAGATTATGGGGCACAAAGGGCCCATCTATAAGGCATAGGTGCATCGGGACCATAAGGGCTCAAACCCAATATTAATCCATGTATTCTATCCATGAAGGAAATATATCAAGTTTATCCAGTCCATGAAATCTGTGTGTCTATTGCACAGCTGGCCACAACGTGGCTCACATTAGACTCGACTCACACAAGTTACCTGCACATAATAATATTCAGATAGCATGCATACATGGCTGAGTGTGAACAGCATTTTCTAAAGAAAGGGTACCTGTAACAAGTAAAAGTAACCAATTGTAGTTGGATGAATGGAAAAAAGGGGCCATCCAGTAAGGTAAAGGTTTTTTTTTTTTAATCTATGGCCCTTGTTCAAGTTTCCTTGGAAATTGCAGCATCCAAATCTCATCTATGCCAACTCTGGTCTAATTAATGTTAGTACATACTCACAGATGTATTAGGAATTCTAATTGCACACCTTCATTGATGCTATATTCTAGAATGCATTTCTTATTTTATTTAAAGTTATTTATTGCCCCCTGTTGGTACTTGTTCATGTGCACTATATAATGCAAGCCTAAAAACTGAAACTTTGTGTCTGGTTGGTGTATGCTACTCTTTTCAGTGAACTGCATGATAATTCTGACATAAAACCACTCAGAAGGCAATTCTAACTGCTGCAGAACACTAGCCACAAAAAATAGCACATTTGACAAGGATATTTAAGAAATATCTGACAACCCCCCCTTCTTATTAAATTAGATAAGAACCTGAAGTGGATTCTGATGGGATAACTTGACATTGTAGTTCTCTGGTGCACTCACTAGTAAGGAATACCTGCAGAATATTATATCTTGGCTTCTTACTTGTCTCTCTGCTTGTAATAACCTCACCACACAACATAGTTCCCTGAAATGTAACAGCAGGAAAAATAATACACTCTACATGACCTACATGAACTGCTGCATGTGTCTCAAGTGTAACTCACAAAGTTCTTACTGAATGGACAAAAATAAAGTACTGAACAAAAGTTACAAGGAAAAATAAAACACTTTTTAACTCTAATACACCACTGACTTACAATCCTTTGATGTTATGACGAATCCGTACATCCATGGCATTTTATCTTCAAAAATAATCTGTCATAATTTGCATTTCAAGGCTAATTATCATAAACTAATTCAGCTTTTGTAAAATGTTGAATATGAGAGCAAAGGTTAGTCCATGTGGGATTTGGGTTGGGCAAAATATTGCTTTGGGACAGGTCCTTTTTTTTTTTTTTAGAGCAATGCAGTTTCTCGGTTAGTAGCATTCCATCAATAATCAATACTCATTCATTCATCTGTCACAGACAGTATGCAATCTCAACAACTATGGCATTCTGAAATAACACAAGTACACAACAGGCAAAATTTTCAGTAACGTATTGAGTAACTTCCGAAAGCATCCCTATTTCATTACGTGCATTACTTGGACAGATAAGGCAGTCTTAAAACTTAAAGGACATATTAACAGAATCCACACATAACAACACATACAGACTTAAATATACCAAACTTTCTTGATGGGAAAAAATAATAGCAGTGTTATTGGAAGAGTTACTTGAGTATGTGTGGAAATTTTTGGACAGAGCTTCAGATCTCTATGGGATGACACTGAATCCTTTCTCCTGTAGTAGAGTTGTACCAACAAGCACTATTTTACTGTTTTATTGTAATCTTATATTAATTTGTAATACCTTATGTCTATTTCCACTTATGAAATTTTGGGTTTACGAAACCCAGGCTGAGGGCATAGTTCTAAGTTTCTACGCACATGCCCACTATGACCAAGAGGCCTGTGGGGCAAAGGTCAAAGTTCATGCACTCGGAGTGATTGGCGACTGTTGGACCTGTCACGTCATGATGAATCATTCGTACTTTTCTTTAGACCATACATTGGACTACATGCGCACTCACGATCAAGCAGACTCAGGGGAGCAATGTTTTGAATTGATCTGGTGAGTCCAGCAGCGGCAGTGGTGCCTACGTAGTTGCTCTGACATCCGACACACATGGTCTGTCCCAAAAGTAATAAGAATTATTTTTTTGCGCAGCGCAGAAGGGCCAGGAAAGGAAAATGGGGATCGAGGCAGGTGGAAGGGGAACCCAGGTATAAAGTTTGACCTTCCTCAGTTGAGTCCGCGCCTTTGTAGCAGGCGGTACGTTATCAAAGTGCGTAGTAGTTCCTGTGTCTTGTCATGGGCGAAAGTGCAGAGGAGACTGGAGCAGCATTACGTGATTGAGTTCTGCGCGAAACTCGGAAAATCTGGTTCCGAAACGTTGCAGTTGTTGAGGACAGCTTATGGGGATGCTGTTTTGTGTTCAGCCCAAGTCTTCAGGCGGCACAAGGCATTCAAGGACGAAAGGGACAGTGTTGAGGATGAACAGTGCACAGGGCGTCCTTCAACTTCAAGAACTGAGAACAATGTGGCTCGTGTGAAGGCTGTTCTGGATAGGGACCAATGTTTGAATGTGCGGTTAATCGAAGAGGAGGTAGGACTACCAAAAACGGACATCCACCGAATCATTACAAAAGATCTGCACATGAGAAAAATTTGTGCAAAACTGGTCCCAAAGAATCTGTCCGATGTGTGGGAATTTTTGGCTCAAAATAATATCACAATGCTTCCCCACCCACCGTACAGCCCTGACTTGGCTCCGTGCGATTTCTTTATAATCCCCAAGCTCAAAACCGACCTCAAAGAACATGATTTTGGGACAGTTGAAAACGTCCAGGCAGCTGCGACGAAGGCTTTGAACAACATCTCAAGTGAAGACTTCCTCCACTGCTATGAAGAATGGCAGAAACACTGGAATTGCTGTATTCGATCACAAGGAGCCTATTTTGAAGGGTATAAACTGTAATTGCATGTATGTTCAACAAAAAAATTTTTTTTAAATCATTCTCATTACTTTTGGGACAGACCTCGTATGTCCGAACATAGGTGTCTATTCGGGATATACTAGGCTCCCAACTAAGAAGGTACTTGCTTCACTTGTATAGGCATGAGCTGATTTGTTGAAAGGACATTTTTTTCAATGCAGTGGTTATTAAGGTCCTACTGCCTGGCCAGCAAAACCAGCAGACTTGAAGCTCATGACTTTATTTTGTCAGGGGTTTCATCAAACAGGATGAATTCTACAAAGATAACAGATGTTCAACAACTGAAAGAGATTACGGAACATTTTGCATCTATTCCATCAGAGGCAACATATACAAAAGCATAAGGAATGTTGACTGTGTTCACCACATGGCTACCACTCTGCACACTGTTATGTCTGACAGGTTAACAACGGAAAACTGTACAGTTCCCCAGCATTCATTTGTCATTAATACACTCTGTCTTTCAGAATGTATATAAAACACATAATTCTCAGCAGAAAATAACACAAGCACTTCTATGTGCATACCAGTACTCAAAAATTAAAAATTTCTGATAACTCACAACTTATATTCCATACCTGCCATGTTCAATGGAGGAATGATTGGGAAGGCTAAGTTGTGTACCATTCCTGTAGATATCCTTATATCTCACATACAGTTCAACTGAGTAGTACCTTTTTTCAAATAAAGATGGACTGTTTTCTGCAAAACTTCCTTAAAGACACAACAGTTATGACAAATGTAATTGGAATGGAATTAACAAACAAGCTTATTGCATATGTGTGTGAAGAAAGCTGACTTTCAAACACTATAATTCATTTCTTGGCTTGAAATAACAAGGTGTAAAACAATGTTTATACAAATAATTAAAAAATAAGGCTCAATACAAAATTTAAGTTGTGCAATTTTCTTAAAAAATTCATATACACAATATTCAGACCCAGGCAAATCACATGTACAAATAATAATATTCTATATAATAGCAATGTTCAGGGAACAAATCAATATAAGCATTGGGCACAGTGCATTTGCAGTTCTTAAAATTATTTTAGTCATTATGCTATCAGCATCACATTCATGTTTCAGTCTTTTCTTTCAAATTTCAATCCATGTTTGCAGTAACATACCATTTTAAATACCCTTCCCCCTTGAGATCTTATGTGATACATTTTAAAACATGTTACTTCAAACAGCTGTTTGGAATCCTTCCAAAACAAGCCTATCATTGTCAGCTTATGTGATATGAATACAATCACAAACTGACCTCAAATAACCTCTTGCTTCATATGAGTATAGATCGGTAATTTTTCATTGTCATCAACATGTCATACTTCACTGACAGTTATACTTAGTGTGTCCAATAGTATTACAAGTAATTATATATAACACCCATAAACTCTCAGCACACATGTCAAAATCACCTCATGTGACACCAGTTTCTGCTACGAAATGAGCAGTACATGTTAAATCCATTCATATTACAAAACACAAAGAAATAAGAGCAGGAGCACAAGAGTTGCTGAATGCTTCTCACTGATCATGAGGAATATCACTTTATTGAATGTGATGTCTGTTTATTTCTATGTGAAACCAAGCAATTTGCTGGAAAAGGAATGTAAGTTCTGAGAACAGTCTCTTAACTTTTATCTAATAATTTTTTAAAATAAAGAAACAAAAGTCATTTCTACTTGGAATTAAATTATATCGCCATTCAATGCTTCGTCAATATACAAGAATACTTGTTATGGTAACAGGATCTGGTCCCGAGTATTCACTGTGCGACTGATCTTTGTGTCATGATGATACCATAATACCGACACATAATATCATAAGACAGATACATATCAGAATAGAGGCAAACTAGCTTTATTTGCAGCTCCTTACATATTAGAACAGTTCTGTGAGTTGCTAATCTAATGTGCATTTACTTATAACACATTAACTCCTCTAATGTTTGAACAGTTTTCAGGGACTTTCTTAGGACTTGTTTTACAATTCTTATCAACTGTACCACAAACACACCATATATATGGAATAAAATACAGAATATATAAATATTAAAAGTAACTAATTAAACTATTATGAATGTTAAGTAGGTATATGCATCCTATCTTTGCTCTATTATCTTTATCCTGAAAATTATGTTACAAATATCTTTTACTAGAAACTCTGTATATTCTGTACTTGGTAATGGATCTCACTGTCTTGAATTTCAGTGTTTATCAAGTGAAACTTTTTTAACATTAGTAAATTTATAGAAGTCAACTATAGAAAAGAAGTCAAAGTGTAAATATAGAATTAAGCATTAAAAAACCAAATATCTCACATCAAAATACATAATTACAAATGATGTAAAGTGAAGTATAATAAAGGCAACTCAGAATTAGAATTTATAAAATATCATATCTCACACATGAGAGTGCTACAACATAACCCCATCTTCACAATATCACTTACACCTAAAACATTGTTTGTTCAATGAATCTGATTTCATAAACTGTACTGTTACCTAACAATTTCCATCGGTTGGGCAGTGTTCGGAGTGGTTATCAACTACGTCTCTCAGGGGGAGTTTGTGCAGAACCAGCTGCCTCACCCAACACAATCAGTTTTTACATAATGTTTCATTATGTGTCTAACAACTTATACTCAAAATTTTTCTTATTACATAAAGAGAAACAAACAATTACTACTAGTATATTACAAAGTCCAATACTTGCTGTTATGACAAAAAAAGAAACCATATTTATTTCCCTAGGAGTCATCAACAAATATGAGAAATATCAATGTGTACCAAAACTGCTTTGCATCCCATATAATATGACAACACAATGCAGGGTTGGTTTAATAATGCATATCTGGATCAGAGACTTTCAGTTTCATTACATATTAACAACATGTGTACTGGCATATGCATTGGCAAGTACTGCATTATAATACACAAACCAATGGCATAAAATCTGGAAAAATTAATTTTCTTACTAATTGGAATAAATCTCAAATTAAAGCAATGGGGATTTATATCCAGTATTTAAGATTAACATTTCCACTGACTGAGTAGCATACATGACACACTTCCATTTCATGTTTCATAAGAAATCTGAATTGTGTACCAAACTCAGCATGTGCTATTTCTACTGTAACTAATGAACATCAGTCTTGCAGGGAAGAAAGACAACATCAAAACTTACTACTGACTATTTTCCATGCAAAGAATATGGAAAAAGTAATAACGGGCATGCACCAATCTCACGATTTAAAATTTTGTACATCTCTCAATTTTAGTTGCATTATCTTGCTCTCCTGAAACTATCCAATGTGCATTGGATTTTCTCTTTTATTAACTTAACATATGAGTATTTTCAATACTTATCTGTGAACTTACATGAAAAATTCTGTAACAATGGCAATTACAACACTGGCAAACCTTCAGACTGATAGTGTTTACATACTGAATCCACTCAGTGTATTAACCTATTCCATACGTATTATATGACACATGGAAAGGAGAGGTGAAATAATGTTCCTCATTTTTAGAACATTGCATTTCAAACATACTTAAACAGCCTCAATGGTCATCTCTGCTTCATGATAACATACATGAAACATGATGATAATTAAGTGTGGTTTTAATTTTATACATAGGATTCAATCCTTTGTTATTCTCTGTATCATGTTTAAAAATTAACACAGTCACTTCCATTTGCATAAGGGAAAACTCTACCGACTTTTGTTTCATTCTTTTTTTTTTTTTTATACGAGCATTTTCCATTTATTTTACTAGTTCCCCCCGTAATTCAATAACCCCACTTTTACATTTCAAGCATTAGCATGGATGACTCTGTTCACCTTGTCACAACAGTTGAGCTGTGGCTGAATGTTACACATTTGACCAGTAAGGGATGCTACGAGCCTCCTCTCATGTCTGTAGAGCTGTGGCAATCTCACGATGAATTCCAGCCAGTTCCTGCAGTCGTGCTGCCAGCTGTGCGTTCAGTGTTTCCAGAACACGTTTTTGAGATTCCTGAGCTGAGAGAGCTGTCTCTAGCTGCGCCTGTGCTAATGATACAGCAGCCTGCAACTCTGCATTCTCCTGCTGCAGATTCTGTAACACACAGGATATTAAATAGAATAAGCGAAATATGCCCCATGAACAGAAACAGAGAGCAGGTAAAAAAATCTGCTGTAATCTCAGTACCCATCTTAAAAGCTTATTACTTCATATGCTAAAACACTATACAAAATATCCATTTAGTATTTAATATCTGCTTGAACTTTTAAATGATCAGGCTAGTATTTAAATTTTAGCACACAGTTTATGAAAAACATGCATATTACAAGTACCATCACAATTGAACCCATATAAGTTTTAATATGACATCATTTATTCAGATGACCCTTCTGGCATGTTGTAGTTGATCTCAACCATCCACAGCAAAAATGGAAAATTACTACTGGTTAACTAACTAGTTTGCAGGCTTGTACCGTAATAGACAAAAAGAGAGAAAATACAAATTATTATTACTAGTATTACTAAAGTCAGAGAAAAGCATCTTAAAAACAGATTTACTAAAGAAATGAACTTCAGAGACATAGCATGATGAAAGGTTTTAAAAAAATTACAGTTCCAGAATTATGGGCAAAAAAGCTGGAAGCTCTACACATTATGCAAGAGTATCTCAAGACACTCTGTACTAACACATAAGCACATTCTGATACACAGATATAGGCACATACAAGCAAATTATAAAAACAAGCTTGAAACATATCTTTTACAAGACAAACCTAAAGGGTATATTTGAAATAAATTCTTATTGATAAAGAACACCTAAAAATGAACAGGACATTTCTGTGTCATTTAACTACCCACAATGAGAGTTTGTCCATGGCAGATTACAGACACTATACAGCAAAAATTGCAAGAATACCCATAAGACTAAAGCTACAGCAGATAGCACAGTCAAAATTTATACCACCAAACATATATATGAAAGAAAATCAAAAGTAACAACATATATTACATATCTATTGCCACGATTCTCTATGGATAAGCACAAAACTTAAGACACATAAAAACATAGGGACTACCACATCCCAATAGTCCTCCTTATAACTGTATTCACTCAAATGCAAGACAACTCTAATCTAAGATGATGCCCCAAATAAAACACGTCTCCCAAGGGAAAATATATTTATCCAAAATTAAGACCCCCCCCCCCTCCAATAATAAAATGTCTGCCAAGGAAAAAAAAAAACATTCTACTATTAATTTAATACACACAGCACATCAGATTCTATCTACCACTACCAATCAGTGTCATTGCCTCCATCTTCACATTCAGTGCCTTCATCTTCTCCACACTCACTCCTAACATTACTATCCTCCACACTGTCATTCCACAACTATCATCATCAGTCTCAGCAACTGCAAAGGGTAGACAGTACTTCCTAAAACTCTGCACAAATGCTTCTGATGTGCTGTCATGCCATTATAATTCACAATTTTCTACACAGGTGGTGTTAGTTGTGGTAAGAATTTTAAATTGGTGTGTTATGGGTTTTTGTTGTGTCTGTGGTCTGATAAGTCTGAGTTCATGGTTCTTTTTATGGTTCTTAATCTGTGGATTGGTCCAGGTTTTATATTTGAGTCTTGTAGTTGATTTTTAAATAGCCATTTTCCTGTTACTACCCTTAGACTAGATCTATTCTCAGGTGCCTATCTTAATAAGTTTACTGTTTCTGTGGTGCCCAGTGACTGAGAATAGCTTGATTTAAGGGGTCAACCAGGTGCTTCTTTGCCTGAAGACAGAAACAGAGTTGACTTTGGATATGTTGTGCTTCTGTAAAAAATTAGACAACAAAGTCCAAAAAAATAAGATTTTGTTTTTAACTTTAGTAATACTCTGTTCTATATTTTCTCTACACATGACAATATCGCAATGCAGGCCTTGGTTTGGCTCTGCATGGTCCAGTTCAGAGTCATCTGATTTGGTGCTTCATACACAAATTTAGTATGACCCCACACATTTAAGCATCAAATTTAAGGAAAAAACCTAATCTTGCATTCCAGTAAATGCAGACTTGCCAATTTTCTTGCTGATCAAGGGTTTTCTTACAGGCAAAGTTTCCAATCAAGTTGGTTAATTGTATTTGTCAAATCTGTCATGTTTGAAGATGCCTGGTACAGCATCAACTACACCTGTTTCAATTTGCAAATGAAGATGTTCTTCATGTGTACATTGGGCAATTTTCAGTTTTTTCTACAAGGCACTCCTTTTGGCTGTACTTATAACCCTTCAGCAAGATGGCTAGAGGTTTGCCTGTTATGTCATCATAGCTTGTGCCTATTTGCAGAAAATACCACAGACAATATGCCATGAGATGTGCATTCATTTTTAGTCTAATTCTCAAGAGTATGCTCCTTTGGCTGCATGGCATTTTGAGGATCATCCCAATGTTGTAATGATTAAGCTTCTCAGAAATACCTTCCACATAGGGTATAAATACTGAACCAAGAGGCATGACCCCAACTGTGGGCAACTTCTCCTCATGGAATGATGGATCATTATGTTGCTGGCGCTCAATTCTGGCAACTTGTAGGAACTTCCATCAATTGGTACGTTAGTAAGAAGACTAACCACTTCAAAAATGAGTTCGAAGTTACAAATTTCAACAACTGCGTAAAGCGGTCTGCATTGTTTGTGAAAATTCTGACTTATTAGCTAATATATTTAGCATCAGATGAAGAAATGTAGCTGGAGTGTAACAAGAGAAACCAATGAAATATAGTTTGTATATGTTAGAAAGATTGTATAAATGTTGATGTTTACTGTGACAGGAAGCTCTATGAATGTGTTAGCTTACATTGTTTTCATGAACGTGTGACAAAATCAATGACTTTGGCCTGGCCAGTGACTGAATTTAAATCCCTGTGACCTATGGTTAAAAAGAGAGTCAATAATCCCTACTCACTAAACAGAATGGGGGGGAAAAAAATATGCAGGAGGCAAACCTTGTTATTGCAAGACAATTTCAACATGCCTAGAAACATTTTTTGAAGACAAGAGGTCTACACAACAGAATGTTGGCACTTTGTGAGGTTTACATTAAACTAACGGAGGTCATACTTTTGGGGGAAAAACAGGAATCAAATAACAGATCATCCTAGTCCCATACATGTACAGCTTGCTACAACACTGTACATGCAGACTCTTGATAAACTACAATGTACCATCAGGTACTATTTTGTTTTCAAAATTAGTGTGGGTGGCCAAAATATCAACAATAAAGGAAACAAATACCTCCAGCATGTATCATTATAACAACTAATAAAATGAGGATGGAAACAGAGGCAACTCCCAACATACTGTTTATATAAAACACATCTTACAGAGTGGGTGATGTCCAATGAAATTACGGTGTAATAAAAATATACTATTTGTAATCATGTTGTGAACAAATATGACAGTTGAAGTCAAAGTTCACCTTGCAGCGTTCATCCTGAGAACGACCCTGCAGTGACACTTGATCAATTGGCAAAGACTGCTGTTTACAAATCCTCTTCATCTCTTCATCCTTGGTTTTCAGCTCCTGTTCCATACTCTCAACATGTGACCGCAATGACTGCAACTCTTTTCGCAATTCCACAGCAGCTTCTGTGCTTCCTATGCAAAAACACATTACGTGAAATATCTCATTGTTAAATTCTATGAATGTTTATTAAAACACAGTCTTGCATAACATGTCTACAAATCTTCTAACTAGTGTTTGCAGAGTTAATCATAATTTTTACACCATTTCCCTTATCAAGACCGTGCAATGAAACTTATCTGCACAAGTAGGAATGATATAAAATTCTGTTACATATGTCATAAGATCATTAAAATAAAATACATAAAATGTCGGTAAAATATGGAGTATGGAAAGCTCTTCACTATAATAATTTTAGGCATAAATAAAAAATAGAAATGAATAAACATGAAAAAAAATAATAAAATTGGTAGGCAGTATATATGACATGTTGCAGTACAAGTCTTTTTCTTCCAAGGCAGTAAGATATCCAGTTTCATATAGCAAGTTACTTCAACTTGTAATCATTCCAGTTTTGATATGCAGATACTCCTTAAAAGTTGTGTTATTTAGTATTTTGTCTTCTTCATACTGGTACTTGTGACTACTGATTTCTGTAATATGGAAAATCATGAATTTAATCAATGTCTATATTTACTACCAGTTCGAACAGGCCTCCACCTTGGTATTCTTTTCCATGTATGTTGTAAAATCTACCTGATGATGGCAAAAAATAGTCAAAACATACAGCAAATGACAACTGAATGTGTAGTGTTCTACAAGTTGTGTTTGATCTGACAATAAATACAAGACACTGATTAACAAACATAATGGGATGATGATACCAAAATTTGAATTTAATACGTTAATTATTAAACTAAAAAATTTTTGTCATTTCAGTGATCCATGGTATAAGGTATGAAGACGTACTTACATATTATGCAATGCTGGTGTTATTATTTCATGTCTGTGCCTGTGGGAGGTCAAAGTTTCGTAAACATTTAGAGATCAAAGTCTGGTGCAGACGTGGTGACCGCATGTTATATATATTATTTTAAAAATTTTATGACATATGTAAAGGAATGTAATCTCAATCCTACCTTAAAAGATAATTTTCACTGGACAGTTTTGATAACGAAAAGGCATGATGATAGCTGCTTAATAAAGGTGAAACTAGTACCAAGAAAAATGTGTAAGTGTTGTGTAAGAATGTGTTTTAACAAACATTTGAATAAAGCCCAATGGGAATGAATCACCTTAAGATTAAATTGTACAGTCCATCTGGAAGCAAAACAGGGTATTTAAATTCCTCATTTCCTTTTTAACAAATAAATCATCTCTTCCTGGAAGTTGTATATTTTTGTGTAAGGCAAGCAATCATGGTTCACTTATGCCAATCCAAACAAATGTAATATGAATATCATAACAGCCGCATTCAAGTATTTTCATTCTGTTCCTGACAGTGCTTGGTTTAAGACTGTAATTATTATTATTATTTTCTATAAAATGATCTCTCAAATTTGAATATTTTTAAGTGGACATTTTTCCATTTTCAATAAAGATTTAGATGATATACGTTGTCACTTTTGCAAAATTCTGTATCTTCTTTATTGGGTAAAGCAAAAGATCATATAAAAAAATGGCTGAAGTAATTATACAAAGTGTGAGGACTGTAGTCCATAAAGCCTGTTGATTAGACTTATCATAAATTTGAAATTTGTTTTCTAACAGTAAATATATCATATGGAATTACAGGCTGTTATTATATTTACCAAGACTTTTATAAACCATCAAATGTAATTTTATACAGCATATTATTACAACAAAGCAACTAACTTCACTTGATCATAAAAAAAGGGGTAAGGTACAGTTGTGCTGTGCATTACATTATGTTACAGGGGGAGTATGGGGAATTACCTCACATATTCTTAATCATGGCATTAGATGGAAGTGTGCGACCAGGTTCACAGCCTGGTCATTTTAGACCCATGGAAACAACCTCTGGCACTCACTGAATGGGAGGCTAAGTGGGTCCCTCAGTTTGCATTGGCATTTTAGAGACAAGAAAAATCCCTGTTCTTAGCAAAAACTAAAGCATAGTTCCTTGGTTGTCCAGCCCACTGACTATAAGAACTACACTGTTAAATGTTTCCTTCACTTGATCACTCAACAGCTCCTTCAACAGATAACTTCAATTTGAACTTGGTTTTATATCAGGTACGCATAAATCCTGGGTGCTAAGTCACCCAGGTGACAGAAGTTTGTATGGTGGTGCCTCATATTTGTGGGCCCTTGTGGGTGCTTCACATCATCCCTCTGGTGCCTAGAATTTTGTAGAAGCTCCTACATTTTTAGAAAATTTGTGCACCCCTGATCTATATATAATGCCTATGAACAGTGCTCCACAAATTTAAAAAAAAATCTAGGAGCCACTCCAAATTCCAGGTGCCAAAAGGATAACATAGAGCACATTACATGCTGACTCATGTATCTGGGGTGACCTGTAAAACTCTTGTCATCTGGTGACTTCTGCTTGGTGTATGTGAAGTGATGCACATTTTCCAAGGAAAGAGCCTGCAATAATTTTGCTTAGATGTCTGGCATTTGTGCACCCCTGATTATGACATGTAAGATTCTGTACTGACATTTATTTATTTTTAATTATGGTTAGCTGGTTGCTACTGTTTCAAACTATGATCAAGTTAAACTTTTTGGCCTCTGCTGACCTTGGCAAGGAGACAGATTCCATTCAGAAATGGGGTTTAACATAAGATGGATTTTGTAACCCCCATGATATGGTTTTCAAAGAAAGATGGCTAGAACTGGGGACCTCAGCTTCAATCCAAAGGTTTTATCTTCAACAGGAGTTATCGTTTTCAAGTTGGCAAAAAAATCTGCACATAGATCTGACAGAGATTCAAAATCAGACCCTTCTGAATGAGGGTCTAGTATCATACCATAAAACCACCAGGTCTTGGCCTTATTTTTAATTATTTATCATGAGACAGAAACACAAAAATGTGGAGAAGCATACATATGATGACACCAAATACCTTTGGCAGCCTCAAGTTCAATATATTTTGTCTTCATTCTCTGATTTTCTTCCTTATAGGAATGTAGTTGTCGTTTCCACTCCTCTACATTGGCAGTACTTTCTTGTAAGGCGCTTGTAAGTCGCATATTATTATTCTTAAGTGTCGCTAGTTCTATTTCCCACTTCTTTGCATTTGCTGAACTATAAAGAAAATCAGTATTGTAATGAATAGCACACAGGCCTAGGACTAAACAACAAATATAACTCAAATTGCATGGGAACCTGATCTAATATAAGACAAATGTCACACGTGTTTTTAGCCAACACTGGTACAAAGGCATGCATTTTTATTCTACTTAATTTGTAAGGAAGACAGACTTTTGGTACCATAAACTCAAAGGTGCACAGTCACTCTTCAAAAGTTAACTGCTGCTCAGCTAGTGCATTGATCCCCTGTCAATACATACACGCAGACAGTTCTTTTCTGTGTCCATAACATCCTGGCAGTGCACATCACTTTTAATCAGATGAATTCAGTCCACATCCTCACATTTTGTTACTTTTAACATTCAGCTTAATACCAGCTTACAACAAAACACAACTGCTTTCTTGCAGACTTTTTTCAGCTCATCATACACAAATCATCTTTCTATTTGACACAGCATACCCATGGCATTGGAACATGTTTTTAAAAAATGAATCAACAGAACAAAAATAATAGTTTTATAAAAGTTAGCAAGGATAACACTACATAGCTATTATGCTTTTGAGACAGAAACAGTAATTTCTGTAATGATTGTACATAAAACTCATGATATAAGAAGAGAATCAAAATTAAATTAAAACTCCTCATTTATTAACGTGATAGTTTTACAGCACAGGGCCAATTACGAAACTAGCAACAAATATGCAAAATTAACAGAATACACAAAACTAACAGAATCTAATATATAAAACACACAGGTTACCTATACTACAGGATCAGAGGTTTAGACAGTATACCTCAGGTCTGTCGCAGCAACAGTGTCATAAAGGACAAAACAAATTTATTTTAAATTGTCTAGGTTTGTTCAAACCATAGCTTACATGTAATTTTCATAGCATAACACCTACCTAAGATTTCTGAATTATGTAGTAAAAGTATCAGATACTAGCCAATCATTAACCAAGATGGATGTCCACTGAATATATCAGTATCACTGTTGATGATATTTGCCGCCAAAGTGCATCTACCAGAAGGGCAGTTTCGACATTTAAAGTTAATATTACACGAACTAAAGTTTCTAAAATTTCAATTTGGCATGAGTAAGCCAACAGTTTCCAAAAGCATAGGGCAATATTTTGAACCACTGAAAATATTCATTAAAAAAAAGGACATCTAGTTAAGGCCTCTAAGCATTTAAGGTGTGTAACTTCAAGTAATGTAAAACATTACCACTGCTGTAATCTAAGTGACTGAAAAAATGATGAAGACAAAGAGATAAAAAAATTTCACTGGATGCGTTGAGGCTTACAATCATCAGAAGAAGTGAGAAAATTCCACGCAACAGAGACATATTCCAACTTAGGTCTGACTAAGAGCAATATAGCATTAGAAGATTGTGCAGTGACAGAAAGGAGAAAGTCACAGTCTGAATTAACCCCAACAGTCTAATAGTCTGAGAGAAAATGTTATCTACCTGTTGGTGAAAATGAAGCTTTGTGTCCATAAGTGCTCCCAGATTCCTGATGCAGTTGGTGCATGTGATAGAAGATTCACACAGTTTGTAATCAAAACCATGCCAGTTTGTTTTTCTACAAAAGGAAATGACTCTGGTTTTGTTGACATTTAGTTTCACGCAGATTGAAATACACCACAATCTAACATTACTTATATTAGATTGGAGCAACCAACTGTCATAAGGGGATTTTATTTCCCCATATATTTTTGCATCATTTGCAAACAGAATACAATTTAAATACTTTAACACATCACACAAGTCAATTACGAAAACAATGAAAGGAAGTGGTCCCCAGAACTGATCCTTGTGGCACACCGGATAACATTTCATACGGTTTTGAGAGTGTGCCACAATAGCAAACATGGGATAGTCTGTAGGTCAGGTAACTATGGAGCCAGGCAATGTAAACACATGATAGTCCGAAATCATCAAGTTTACAAAGAAGCAGTGCATGTGGAACTAGATCCAAAGCGTTGTTAATAATAATAATAATAATAAAAATAATAAATAAAAAAAAAAGGCATCAACATGATGCTGGGAATGAACCAGGGGAATAATGAGGTCCAGATAAGCAACAAAAATTGTAAATGTGGATTTAGATTTGATGAATCCTTGCTGACACGGTTTAGATTTGAACTTCAAATTGTGTGAAATGTGCTCATGTATGATAATTTAAAATATTAAAAAAGGTGCTGAGAATGGAGATGGATCCATAATTATTCATGAAGGCAGCCTTTCCTTCCTTCAAAATAGGAACAACTGCAGCTTGCTTCCACAGGATAGGAAAAATTCGTTGTGATGAGCTGATATTGAAAATAAATTTAAAAACAGGCATTAAAATATCCAAACAACCCTTTATAATAAATGCAGGAATGCCATCAAATCCATCAGATTTTGATGGGTGTAGGGCCACATAGCATTGAGAAAGTCTGAGTCAGAGACAGATGCTTTAGGTAGGGAATCAGATGACTGAAAATCTGTATAAAAGGCATGCATGCAGTGGCTAGTGAAGATACTCTTAAACTATGCAGCACAAGCCTCTGCAACTTCACATGGCTGGGTCAGATGGTTTCCATCATTCTCAAGTTCAATGAGATTTATGTAATTTTTTCTGAAAGAAGACACATATTTCCAAAAATGCACAGGATTTGTCTTGAGGTTATTATCGATACTTTTAAGCCAGAAAGTTTATTGCACTATATTGTTGCTTTGACAAGCCTATGATATCAGGAAAATTTGTCATTACAGTAATTAGACCTGTATTTCTTAAAATGCCTATAGAAGTAATTCTGTTTCTTTTACAATATTTTAAATTCTCAGAAAATCATACAGGAAATTTACACTTTTTAACAGACACAGTAGGGACAGCTGTTTCAATTGCTTTGATTACAAGTCTGTCAACATGGGTCTCAATGCAGAGAAATCGTTGGTGGAAAGGGTGTTATATAATAAGTAATCCCCAGAACAGTATTTTCCAAAAGAAATATAAGAAGACCGATTTGATTTTCTAATAGGTAACAGCACTTCAGAGATGATGA